>Ga0209515_10000342_pt1 | contig 87484 bp, 79 predicted proteins | sample Subgroupgradi54m_FD_187454 | JGI IMG/M metagenome (GOLD analysis project Ga0209515, IMG submission 187454) | Subsurface groundwater microbial communities from S. Glens Falls, New York, USA - GMW60B uncontaminated upgradient, 5.4 m (SPAdes)... ...
TCCCCTGGTACACCACTCCAACGGTGCCGAGCAGATCGCGGTGCGCGCCCGCGACGCCGGCTTTGAAGTGGTGTACCAGGGGATCCGCCTTACCCCGGCGCAGATCGTGGCCGCGGCGGTGGCCGAGGACGTCGACCTGGTCGGGCTCTCGGTCCTCTCCGGCTCGCACCTGGCCGCGGTGCCGGCCGTCCTGGAGGGGTTGCGGGCCGCTGGGCGGGGCGACCTGCCGGTGGTCGTAGGCGGCATCATCCCGCCCAACGACGAGGAGATCCTGCTGCGGCAGGGGGTGGCCCGGGTCTTCACGCCCAAGGACTTCGCCATCACCGGAATCGTCGACGACCTGGTAACGGTGGTCCGCGAAGCGAACGGCCTGCCGGCCGCCTGAGCGCGCCGCCCAGCACCCGTTCGTGAGGCGGAAGCCTGGTGGACGCCCGAACGGTGGGCGACCCTGCGCGAACAGGTCGGACTTCCTCCCGCTCCAGCCGCGTGAGCGACGGATTCCGAGGGTGGGATCACAAGTCCCGGACAGACAAACTCGTCACGTAGGCCTCATCCGAGGTCCGCCAGAGCCTTGCCGATGAGCTCGCGGACGGGTGGTCCGTACACCGCGGAGCGCTGGAGTAGAGCGAACGCCTTGGCGTACAAGGCTATCTCTCGGGGCTGCGCGATGGTCAGCTCCGCAGAGTAGGTCTCGACCATGACCATCTGGTCATCGAACATGATGAAGGCATTGCCCGGCCAGATGTCGCACGGAGACCTCGTCGGAATGATGCCGAGGCTCAACCGGGGCAACGACATCGCGGCAAGTAGCCGGTCAAGTTGACCGCGCATTACGTCCGCTCCGCCGATGTTGGTGTGGAGGGCCTGCTCGCCGAGGAGCACGTTGTACCGACGGTCGCCCCGGTAGAGGAACTGTTGTCGCTCGATCCGCGCGGCGACGCCCGCGTCGATGTCGTCAGGGATCTCCAGGAAGTCCACCACCTGTCGGAGGACGACAGCGGCGTACTCAGCTGTCTGGAGGGTGCCCCACACGAGCGTTGGGTGGTAAGCCCGGAACACCTGCGTCTTCCGGTACAGCGCCAGTGACTGCTGCTGTCGCTTCTGTGTTCCGTTCTGGAGGGTGCGCCGCCATTCGAGCCACATGGCATCGACATGGCGCACCGTGGCGATCAGATCGGGAATCTGCGCCTCCGTGCCGCTGTGCCGGCACCACACGCGGAGGTCGTCCTCGCTGGCGTTCTGCTTCCCGTGCTCAATCTTGCTGACCTTGGACAGCTGCCAACCCGCCAGGTTGGCAAGGGCTCGTCCGGTGAGCCCCGCGTCCTTGCGGAGATCCCGCAGCCGGGTTCCGAGTGCTTCACGTGCCTGCTGAGCCTGCTCTGACACCGCAGGTGCTCAGACCGGGTTGTACATGCTGTGCCGGACTGCCATGGTCCACAGCTGGTCACGGAGTTGGACGCAGTCGGCAACGACGGCGGTGTCAGTGATGATCTCGTGGCCTTTGACGCGTCCATCGGCGCAGACATGTCCAACGGCAACTATCCGATCATCAAGGAGCCACCAGTCATTCCCGCTCACGGGCAGGACGATTCCTTCGGGTAGAAGGTGGCGAGGTAGCCAGCGGATGTCCTCGCCAACTTCCAGGTTCAGCGCGGTGGTGGAGTATTCCCAGCGGATGTAGTCAGTGACCGGCTCGGTGATGACCCTAACTCTTCGTACAGTCCTGCCGGACTGTGTGGCGTGTCGGATTCTGCTCAGCCAGGCTTGAAACCACGCGTAGTCGTCGGGCTCGCCATTGGCCCACGTGGCGAACGGGCCGTCTTCGATGGCCGCGGCGTAGACATCCTTCAATTCCAGGTGGAATGCGTCTCTCTTGACGAGCGTCGAGATCAGTTCGTCACGCTGTTCACTCGTGATCAACTCCAAGATTGCCCTCCTTGAGCAGGGTGTGCACGTCGGCTGCGGTGATCTCCACACAGTCTTCGAAGTCGGGGATGGCCATGTGTTTTCGGGCGTCGATGTCGGTTACACGCCGACCCCGCACGATGTAGTTGTCCTTGTCGGTGACGTGCACGATGGGCGGAGCCAATCTCGTCACCACGCCGTGAAGCCCGTCCTCGACGAGGTGGATGAAGAGCGCTGGCGGTATTTCGACGCACGTCTCACCGTCGGCGTCGGTCAGCTTGGCAAGGATCTCGAGATCGGTCACCTTCCAGCCCTGGACGACATAGGTGTCGCGGTCGGTGGCGTACAGGGTGGGGGAGTCGCCGCCGGCTGAGTTCTTGCCCAGGAACCGTAGTCGCATGGCTGTCTCCTGTCTGAGGGTTGCCGACGTTTGCCGCAACCGGATCGTCCGCCGGCATGCCTGGCTCGTCAAGAAGGCTGGCCACATAAGGCAGACAACGGGCTTCGGCAAACACCAGCAAACATCTTGGATCGGCCACCCGGTGCGCCCTAGCGTCATTGCCCATCACACAAAGGCCGACCGGGAGGGGGCGGGATGGGCTACCTCCTCGGTGTATTGGTCATCGTGGCGCTCTTCGCGGGCTTCGCCGCTGGACTGGTGATTTTCAAGCGGTCCCACAGCTGGTGTCCCGCCTGTGGGACCGCGTTGCGGTGCCTGGATTGCACTGGCCAGCCCACCGCCGGACAGGCCCGCGAGGCGCTGCGGGCGCTAGGACGACGGTGACGACGTCTGCGCGTACCGGCGGATGCCCGAACCGATGCACCCGATGATCGAAGTCTGCCCGCCGAAGGCGGGCGACGTGGTGCACGTCGGCAGCGGTGCAGCACAGCTCGCGCCAAAGCTGCCCCGGCCTGGCTGAAGACAACAGGCCTGGCTGAGGACAACAGGGGATGACGTGACGATCGGCGCCGACGAGATCCGTACCACGGTGCAGGAGTACCTGGCCCGGTACCCGGACGAGCGCGATCGGCTGGTCCGGCTGTTCGCCGCGCTCGATGGGTCCGGGCGCGCTTCGCCTGCAGGAGGAGGAAGTCGGCGGCTTCGACTGGCGCGGCCCCGACCCGCTCACCGGACCATGGCTGCGCGCCAAGCTGCTCGGGATCCCCGCACACTAACCTTCATTCACATTCCGATCCGCGGGAGAGCAACGAAGGAGCTTCGTGGACGAGTCGGCCAGCCCCCCAGACGCGGCAGCCCCAGACGCGGCAGCCCTGGATCCGGTAGCCCTGGATCCGGTAGCCCTGGATCCGGCCGAGCCTGCGCCAGGCGGACAGAGCGTGCCGCGGACCCGCCGGCCCTTCTGGATCCTGGTCGCGCTCCTCGTCGCCGTGGTCGCTGTGGCAGCGGGCGGCATCTGGTACCTGAAATTCCGCCCCGCGGCCAGCCAGGATGCGCGACCGTCCGAGATCGGCGATCTCGTCGTGACCGGCGCCTTCGTGTCGGACCGTTGGCCGGTCGGCTGCGGTACGAACGCCGGAGGGCCCTGCACCCTGCGCCCTCCGGCGCCCGGAACGCAGGTTCTGGTGGTGTTCTACTCGGTCAAGCCCGGCGCCGGTGTCGGCAACCTGCTCAACGACGGCCCCTACGCCACGTCGGCGCAGGGTGCCAGCGCGAGCGTCTACGCTGTTGGGTCCACTTTGGACGCTGAGGGCCGCAGCCTGGATCTGCTGGTGTACGTCGTGCCGGTCGGTGGGTCGGGGTACCGGCTCAACTGGGCGGGCCGCCCCTCGATCGAGCTCAAGCTGTCACCGGCGCCGGGTCCCGCTCAGACCTGAACCGGGCGCTAACTGGACGTCCGCCAGGGGATACCGGACGGGCTGGACTTCAGCAGATCCTCGGCGTGCTGCTGGCCCAGCCGGATCGCCTCCTCGATGAAGTCGCGGTGGAAGAACAGGTAGCTCAGCAGTTCGCCGTGGGCGGCCCCGGTTCGCCCCAGTGCGAGGCTCAGCGCGGGGTAGTCCGGGGACAGCAGGCGCTGCAGCACGTTGCCGAAGCGCGCCTGGTAGACCTCGGTCGCGAGCCGTCCGAGCTGACCCGCGGTGGGCGGTCCGGCGTAGAGGTACCGGATCAGCTGGTACGGGAACTCCTCGCTGCCCTCGCCGGCGGCGTCGTGTTCTTCGCGCGCCTTGTTCAGCTTGCGCAGCGTGTTCACGTCCTCGACCATCCGGTCCACCAGGGCCGCGTTGAGGATCCGGGCCACCGAGTCGAAGATGTCGGGTTCTTCGGGGGTACCCCGGTCCGGGCCCGCCAGCGGATCGGTACCGACAATCACCACACGGTCGGCACCGAGCTCGATCGCGGGTTTGATCGGGGCGTTCATCCGCACGCCGCCGTCGAGGTACCAGCCGCGGGCCTCCTCCGGCTCGTCGATGTGTACCGGCCGGAACGCCACCGGTACCGCCGCCGAGGCGAGCACGTGGTCGGCGTTGAGCGTGGCCGGCAGGTAGTCGATCGCGCGTTCCTCGTCGACGTACGGCAGCTTCCTCGGGGGTGTGCCCTCGACGAAGACGACAGTCCGGCCGCGGGTGCTGCTGGTCGCGGTGATCGCGACTGCGCGCACCGGCCGGTCCGCTCCGATACTGGTCCGCAGCTTGCCGTCGCGGAGGAACTCGTGCACGGTGTTCCGCAGCGGTGTGGTGTCCAGCAGCGCGGTCACCCTCACCGGCATCCGGAGCAGCTCGGCCAGGTACCGGCCGGCCGCAAAGGCGGCGCTGGACAGGACCGGTCGGATGACGTGTTCGCGGTCCACCCGGCGCCACGTGTCGAGGGCCTTCGCGGCTGCGTCCTGCGGCCGGCCACCCTCGGCGAGCAGCGTGGTGAAGAGCACCGCATTCAATGCGCCGGCACTGGTACCGACGATCAGCCGTGGCTGCTGGTTCTGCTCGATGAGGGCGGGCAGCAGGACGGAGAGCACCCCGGCCTCGTACGCGCCCCGCGCCCCACCGCCGGTGAGTACCAGGCCGATGGTGGCCCGTTCGAGATCGACAGTCTCTTCGTCGTCATGCTGTTGGCGCCTGGCGTCTGCCATGTCCCGCACCTCCCGGATACCGGTTGCCTCGTCCCGGGTACCTCCGTACCCAGCTTTGGGTGGCGAAACCCTTCAGCGCCCGGTGCTTCTGAGCGGGCGGCTACAGGGCTGGGGGCAGCGGCGGCTCGGCCTCGCCCAACAGCTCGGACAGGCGGACCGGGCGCAGCCCCCGCTCGGTCAGCCCGTCCAGGATCGGCCCGAGCGCCTCGTCGGTGTACTGCGCGTTCGCCTCGGTGATGTGCATGACCACGATCGAGCCGGGGCGTACCCCGTTCAGCACGTTGCGCACGATGGGCTGGTACGCCGTCGCGTACGGATCCTGGCTCACCACGTCCCATTGGATGACTGTCACCCCGAGCGGCGCCAGCGCCTGCAGTGCGCCGTCGTTGTAGCACCCACCGGGGAAACGGAAGTATCGGGTCTGGTGGCCGCCGTACGGCTCGATGACCCCGAAGGTCTTTGTCACGTCCTCGGCGATCAGGTTCTGCGGGATATCGGGCAGCGTGTAGCACTTCGGCGCGTACGCCTGATGCCGGTACGTGTGGTTGGCCAGCTCGAAGTTCGGGTTGGCGGCCAGTCGGGTGGTCACCTGCGGATAGCTCAGCACCCACTGGCCGGTGAGGAAGAACGTCGCCGGGATGGTGCGCCGTTCGAGGATGTCGATGACGTTGAGGTTGGCGTACGACTTCACCCGGCCGCTCGCCAGGTTGTACATCATCGAGTCGGTCATGTCGGCGTCGAAGGTCAGCGCCACGGCATTGCCGGTCCTCGGTCCATGGGTGACGACCGGTGGACGCAGGCCCGGGCGGGTGGTGCCGGGTAAGGAGCGGGTGGTCGGCGACTCCGATCCGGTCGGCGACGGCGGGCCTGACGGTGCCGCGGACCGGCCGGCCGGCCCCGCCGGCTGCGCCTGCGGGCCGGTCACCGGTGGGGTCGACGCCTTCGCGGCCGGGGCTGGCTGAGCTGGCGTCGGGCCCGCGCCCGGGGTGACGGCGACGGCCAGCGCCACCGCGGCCGCGGCGAGCACGAATCCGATGCGAGGGGTGCGCACGCCCGCAAGGATGGCAGAGCTGCGCTCGGCGTGGCCATCCACCGGCGGTGCAGTCCGGTGGCGCTACCCTCGGCAGGTGCGGCTCGTCATCGCTACCTGCTCGGTGGAGTACATCGGTCGACTCACGGCCCGTCTCCCACCGGCCACCCGGCTGCTCATGGTCAAGGCGGACGGCTCGGTCTCGATCCACGCCGACGACCGGGCGTACAAGCCGCTGAACTGGATGAGTCCGCCCTGCCGGATCGAGGAGGCGCCGGGCGTCTGGCGGGTGGTCAACAAGGCCGGCGAGGAGCTGCGGATCCTGCTGGAGGAGGTACACCACGACTCGCGGCACGAACTGGGTATCGACCCCGGACTGATCAAGGACGGCGTCGAGGCGCACCTGCAGGAGCTGCTCGCCGCGACACCGACCGTACTCGGGGACGGGTACACGCTGGTGCGGCGGGAGTACCCGACCGCGATCGGCCCGGTCGACCTGCTCTGCCGCGATGGCGCCGGCGCCACGGTCGCCGTGGAGATCAAGCGGCGGGGCGATATCGACGGAGTGGAGCAGCTGAGCCGGTACCTGGAGCTGCTCGGGCGCGATCGGTTGCTGGCGCCGGTCTGCGGAGTCTTCGCCGCCCAGGAGATCAAGCCACAGGCCCGGGTGCTCGCGCAGGACCGCGGGATCCGCTGTGTGGTGGTCGACTACGACACACTGCGTGGGATCGTGCGCGACGAGCTCACGCTCTTCTAGCGTCTGGCGAATGGCGCAATAATCGTCTGAGCACCGGACAACCCGAACGCAGGACCGGGCCCGCGGCTCCGGTCCGGGGAGCGACGTTCATGGCTCGCCAGGGTATGGCGTACGTCGGCAGGCTCATGGCGTTGGCCACGCTGTACGTGCTGGCCGCCCAGGCCTCCTTCGCGCTCGCGAACGTGCACACCAGCATCGCGTCGGTGTGGCTGCCGAGCGGCCTCGCGGTCGCGGCGGTGCTGCTGTTCGGGTACCGCGTGGCGCCTGGGGTGTGGCTCGGCGCATTCGCGTTCAACGCGCTGACCCCGGTGCCGCTCTGGGTCGCCGGGCTGATCGCCGTCGGGAACACCCTGGAGGCGGTCACCGCGGCCGCGTTGCTGCGCCGGACGGGCTTCCGCCCGGAGGTGGACCGGGTCCGCGACGTACTGGTCTTCGCCGGGCTGGGCGCGCTGGTGGCCCCGCTGGCGAGCGCGACCGTGGGGATCGGGAGCCTGCTGGCCGGCGGCGTGCTGCGCTGGGAGCACCTACCGAATGCGTGGGTGCTCTGGTGGTCCGGCGATGCGGTCGGCGTGCTGGCCCTGACCCCGGCGCTGCTGTTGGGGTGGCTGTCGCGGCGGGAGCGTCGCCGGCTCAGCTGCCGCCGGCTCGTCGAGGCGGGTGCGCTGGCCCTGGCGGTCCCGCTGGTCGAGTGGGTGGGACTGACCGCCGGGGTGGTGAAGCCGTTCGTGGTCTTCCCGGTCCTGGTCTGGGCGGCGATCCGGTTCCGCCGGGCCGGCGCAAACCTGGCGAGCCTGTTCATCTCGGCGGTGGCGGTCTTCGCCACGGCGCGCGGCGTGGGCCCGTTCGCCCATGACTCGCTGGAAGAGAGCCTGCTGCTCACCCAGGACTATGTGGCCGTGGTGATGGCGACTGCCCTGCTGCTCGCTGCGATGACCGTGGAGCGGGAGCGGATCACGGACGCCCTGCGGCACGCCACTGCCGAGATCGAACTGCGCAACCGTGAGCTCGAAGACGAGCGCGAGCGGCTGGACGAGGCGCAGCGCATCGCGCACGTCGGCAGCTGGGACTGGGACGTGGCGTCCGACGTGGTGCGCTGGTCCGACGAGCTGTACCGCATCTACGGGCTGGGGCCGCAGTGGGTGATCCTCGACTACCAGGGCTTTCTGGACCGGGTACACCCCGACGACCGGGAGCGGGTCGAGGCGACCGTGGCGGCGGCGTACGCCGTACCCGCCGGGTTCTCCTTCGAGCACCGCATCGTCCGGCCGGACGGCGAGGTGCGCACGATCCAGGCGCGCGGCATGGCCATCCGCGACGACGCCGGTGTCGTGGTCGGCATGTTCGGCACCGGCCAGGACGTCACCGAGCGCAAGCGGGTCGAGCAGGCGCTGCGGGTGCAGCAGGAGCAGACCGGTGCCATCCTCGACACGGCCAGCGATGCATTTATCGGCTTCGATGAGCGCGGAATCGTCACCGACTGGAACCGCAGTGCCGAAACCCTGCTCGGCTGGTCCGCCGAGGAGGCGATCGGTCGCGACGTGATCGATCTGGTCCTTCCGGAGCCCGAGCGCGACGCCGGCCGCGTGGCCCTGTACGACAGAGCGGCGAACCCGGCGGCGTACCCGCCCACCACCCGGACCGAGCGGACCTTCTGCCACCGCGACGGCCGAGAGTTGCCGGTCGAGTCCACGACGTGGTTGGTGAGCTCCGCCGCCGGCTGGCAGTTCAACACCTTCGCCCGCGACATCGCCGAACGCAAGCGGTTCGAGCGGGCTCTGGCGACCGCGCGCGACGAGGCACTGGAAGCCTCGCGTACCAAGTCGCAGTTCCTGGCCACCATGAGCCACGAGATCCGTACGCCGATGAATGGCGTGATCGGCCTGGCCGCACTGCTCCTGCGCAGCCCGCTCGACGGCGCGCAACGTCGGCACGTGGAAGGCATCCAGAACGCCGGCGAGACCCTGCTCGCGATCATCAACGACATCCTGGACTTCTCCAAGATCGAAGCAGGTCGGCTGATCCTCGACGATGTGGACTTCGACCTCGACGTGATGATGAGCAAGACCGTCGCGCTGCTGACCGAGGCCGCGCGGGCCAAGGGCCTGAGCGTGGTCGTCGTACGCCAACCCGATCTGCCCGCGGCCCTGCGCGGGGATCCGGTGCGGCTCGCGCAGATCCTGCTCAACCTCGTCTCCAACGCTGTCAAGTTCACCGAAGACGGCAGGGTCACCATTCACGCCCGCCTCGCTGGCCCGGCCAGCCTGGCCGACGGCGGCGTGTTGCTGCGGATGGAGGTCGCCGACACCGGAATCGGGATTCCGCAGGAGAAGCAGGCGCAGCTCTTCGACCCCTTCGTTCAGGCCGACACGTCGACCACCCGCGAGTACGGAGGAACCGGGCTGGGGCTGGCCATCTGTCGTCGTCTGGCCGAGGCGATGGGTGGACGCCTGGAGGTGTCGAGCAGCCCCGGGCGGGGGAGCACCTTCTCGTGCACCATCCCGCTGGCTGTCGCGAAGGCCACCGCCGGCCCCGAGGTGGCGTCGGCGCCGGCCGGCCCCGAGGTGGCGTCGGTCGGCCCCGAGGTGGCGCCGGCCGGCCCCGAGGCGGCGTCGGCGCCGGCCGACGGTGTCCGGTTGTTGCTGGTCGAGGACAACAGACTCAATGAAATGGTTGCTGTGGAGATCCTGACCAGGCTCGGGTACCGCATCGATGTGGCGAGCAACGGCAGGCGCGCCGTCGAGATGGCGCAGGCGACGCGGTACCACGCGATCCTGATGGACTGCCAGATGCCGGTGATGGACGGGTACACCGCCACGGCCGAGCTGCGCAGGATCGAGGGTGCCGCCCGACGTACCCCGATCATCGCGATGACCGCTGGCGCATTCGACGAGGATCGGCAGCGCTGCCTGGCCGCAGGCATGGACGACTTTCTCGCCAAACCCTTCGACCTCGACGCGCTGGCCGCCACGGTGGCCCGCTGGACCAGCAACTCCGGCGCCGGCGTCACCGTCAGGCCGCGGTGATCGTCTTCCCCTCGACGATGATGATCGGCGCCTCGGCGCCGTAGCGCAGCGGGAAGGACCGTCGTGGTGCGCCGACAGTCAGCTCCACAGGGCGCTGATCGGCACTGCGGCGATCCGGTCGCCTAGTCGCTGGATCCTGGGTCCGGTATAGAGGACAAGCCCGTACAGAAAGTTTTCGCCGAGTTCGTCGCGGAGCCAGGCGAGATGTCGACCGGCGTCGGATCTGGGCACGCCCGATGCCTTGACCTCGATTCCGATGATCCGGGCGCCTGCGACTTCGACCAGGAGGTCCACTTCCCGCCTGCCACCTTCCTGCCGCAGATGGAACATCCGGGCGTCCAATGTGGTCAGTGGCAGTTCCGCGCGTAGTTGGGCGGCGACGAAGGTGTCGATGATCTGGCCCAGCAGATGGGCGTCGCGCAGGACTGCGTCAGTATCGGAGCCGGTTACCGCGGTGACCAGAGCCGGATCGACGAGGTACCGCTTGGGTCCTTGGACGAGTCGTTTGAGCCTATTGGTGAACCAGGCGGGTACCGAGTCCACGATGAACGTGTTGCGCAGCAGGCTTTCGTAGGCGACGGCGGTCTTGCGGTCGATGCCGGCGCCTTGGATCAGGGTCGCGAGATCGACGACCTCGGCGGAGTTCACGGCGAGCACGTCGAAGAACCGGCGTAGCCGTTGCGGATCTCTGCGGGCTTCGATTGCCAAGGCGTCGCGGGTCACGACCTCGCTCACGTAGCTGGTCATCCATCGCCGACGTCCTGCGGCGCTGAGCCGTAGCGCGGGTTCGGGGAACATTCCGGCCAGGGCGAGGTCGACGTAGTCACGCACGTCCAACGCTTGCCCGGGAGCTCGCAGACTGTCGATTCCGGACTTCACGATCTGGTTCAGGAACGGTACGCGGTGAACATCGCCGCGGGTCTCCCGCACGGTGAGGCCGGTCATGGGCACGTGGATGACCCGACCGGTTCCCGGCCAGGTTTGCGCGTCGAGTTCGGCGCGCACCGAGCCGGTCAGGATGAACCGGCCCGGCCGCGGATCGGTGTCTACCGCGCGTTTTACCGCACCAAGTACTGCGGGTGCGTCCTGCCATTCGTCCAGCACGATCGGCTCCGGTAGGCCGCGAAGCGCTGCATCCGGATCAGTCTTGAAGATGGCGGCCTCGTCGGGCCGGTCCAGGCGTACCACGGTTTTGGCGTGACGCAGAGCTGTCGTGGTCTTGCCTGACGCCCGCGGTCCGACGAGCGAGATCGCAGGAAACTCGGCGAGTAGCTCACGCAGGAGCGGGTCGACCAGACGTGGCCGATAGTTGTCGGTCATAGCCCGAGCGTACCGGTTTCCTGCGCTCTGGTATCCCTATTTCATGCGTATATTGGTCCCGATTCCACGCAACGAATGCCTGGCCGCCGGCATGGACGCCTTCTCTCGCCAACCCTTCGACCTAGACGCGCTCGCCGCCACGGTGGCCCGCTGGACCAGCAACTCCGGCGCCGGCGCCACCGTCAGGCCGCGGTGATCGCCTTCCCCTCGACGATGATGATCGGCGCCTCGGCGCCGTAGCGCAGCGGGAACTCCCGGCGGGCGAGCTCGACGTCGGCGGCTTCCACTCCCACCTCGATCTCGCCGAGGACGAAGTCCGCGCCGCTGCTGACGATGTGCACGCCGCGGGCCCGCCAGGAGGAGTCGTCGGCGTTGATGCGCTCCTGCCAGGCGTACAGCTCCCGTGCCGAGTACCGGGCGTCGTACACCTCGACGCACTCGTCGGCGAAGTCGCGCCGGATCCAGGCGTCGAAGTCGGCGGACGGCTTGCGGTACACCCGGATCCGGTCGCCGACCTGGTACAGGGCCACCCCGGCGTAGACGTCGGCGAAGCGCACCGCGGCGGTCTCCTGTACCCGCTGGGCCACCTCACGGAGTGCGTTCTGGTTCGCCGGTTGCGGGGTACCGTCGATGCTCGGCTGCGGTGGTCCAGTGTGGACAGAGCAGCCCGCCGTCAACTCCGCGCCGCTGCCCGGGGAGGTGCCGCCCGGGGCCGTCGGCGTCGCCGCGCTGCTCACCCCCGCTGCCGGCGGGAGAGCCGGGCCAGCGCACGCCGTACGGCGTCCCGGTTGGCGGTACCTTCGGCAAGATCGCTGTGGTCGGCGCGGTCCGGTAGCGCCGCCGCGGGCACCTCCACCCGCCAGCGCCGCCGCCACCAGGAGACGTACGTGGTGTTGATCACCCTACGGACGTACGCCTCCGGGTTGTCGGCGGTGTGCACCGTCTGCCAGTGTCGCCAGGACTTCGCCAGCGCGGTCTGCAGCAGATCCTCCGCAAGGCCGGCGTCGCCGGTGAGCAGCCACGCGGCGCGTAGCAGCACGGCGGAACGCCCGGCGACGAACTCGGCGAACCCTTCAGGTGGTTCGGGTGCGGACATGTGTGCCTCCCTGCCCTACCTGACGCGCTGGGGCAGCCGGAAGGTAACGCCCTGCACCGCCGGTGTCGACAGCGCAGTGGGAGGTGGACAGGGGAGTGGGGGGCGGACAGGCGCGGGCTACCGGGACCGGCCGTGCAGGAGCTTGACGATCCGGACGACCTGGCGGATCTGCTTCGCGGTGCGGTCGAAGGTGAGCGTCGGCAGCAGCGAGGGTGCCCGGCGCTTGGTGATCGCCTTGGCCCGGGTGAACTCCCGCAGCCCGTCCTCGCCGTGGATCCGCCCGAAGCCGGAGTCGCCGACCCCACCGAACGGCAGCATCGGCATGCCCACGAAGGAGATCACGGAGTTGACCGAGGTCATCCCGGAACGCAGCCGCCGGGCCAGCTCCAGCCCGCGGCTGCGTGAGAAGACCGCGCCGCCCAGGCCGTACCGGCTGGCGTTGGCCAGGGTCACCGCCTCGTCGGCGTCGGCGACCCGGGTGACGGTCAGCGTCGGGCCGAAGGTCTCGTCGCACATGGCTGCGCTGGACTGCGGTACGTCGACGAGGATGGTGGGCAGGACATAGGGCGGCTGCACCGCGTCCGGGCCGCCGAGCACCGCCCGGCCGCCCCGGGACAGTGCATCGTCGATGTGCCGGCGGATCACGTCGAGCTGGCCGGGCATCGTGATCGGCCCGTAGTCGGCATCGTCGCCGGCGCCGACCGTCAACTGCGCGGCGCGCTCGGTGAGTCGGCGCAGGAACTCGTCGTAGACCCCGGCGACGACGTACACCCGTTCGATGCCGGCGCAGGTCTGCCCGGCGTTGGTCAGCCCGCCCCAGACGCAGGCCGACACCGCTGCGCCCAGATCCGCGTCAGCATCGACGATCATCGCGTCCTTGCCGCCGCACTCCAGCAGCACCGGGGTGAGCGTCTCGGCGCAGGCGGCCATCACCTTCGAGCCGGTCGCGGTGGAGCCGGTGAACGCGATCTTGTCCACCCCGGCCCGGCACAGCGCCGCGCCCACCTCGCCCCCGCCGTACAGCACCTGCAGCACGGGCTGCTCGGGCACCACCTCGGCGAAGACCTCGCCCAGCCAGTGGCTGACCGCCGGGGAGTACTCGCTGGGCTTGAAGAGTACGGCGTTACCGGCGGCGAGGGCGTACCCGATCGAGCCCATCGGGGTGAGTACCGGGTAGTTCCACGGTCCGATCACCCCGATCACCCCGAAGGGCTGGTACTCCAGGCGGCAGGAGTACTCGATCTGCAGCAGCGAGCTGCGGATCCGGCGCAGGCGCAGCACCCGGTGGGCATGCTTGGCGGCCCAGGCAACGTGTTCGATGGCGGCGGTGACCTCGACGATCGCCTCGGCCACCGGCTTGCCGGATTCGCGGTGCATCAGCGCGGCCAGCTCGGTGATCCGGTTGGCCAGCCGGCTGCGGTAGCGCAGTAACCGCTCGCGGCGCCCGGCGAAGCCGAGCTCGGCCCACCATGCGGCAGCGACCCGGGCCCGGGCGAGGGCGGCCACCACGTCGGCGGTGCTCGCCACGGCGAAGTGGTCCAGCTGCTCGCCGGTGGCCGGGTTGGTGCTGAACAGCTCGCCGTCGACGATCGGCGCGCCGGGGATACGGGCCGTGGTCATGAAAGGGCTCCTCATGTCTGATCGCGAGTCTAGTTCCGCCAAGTCCGGCCGCCGTGTCCGTCGTCACCTCGGCCCGGCGGCCGGTACGCCGGCCAACACCCCGCAGCCGTTGCTACTCTTCAGTAACATCGCGCCGCAGGCGTGACGTCGTGGGGAGGTTGCCGTGGCACGCGAGATCACCTCGGTGGGCGTCGTCGGACTGGGCACCATGGGTGCCGGCATCGTGGAGGTCTTCGCCCGTAGCGGCATCACCGTAGTGGGGGTCGACATCGTCGACGAGGCGCTGCAACGCGCCCGCGGCGTCCTCGCCGGCTCGACCGACCGGGCCCTCACCGGCGGCAAGCTCACCACGCAGGACCGGGACACGCTGCTGGGCCGGGTGAGTTTCACCCTCGACCTGCAGGCGTTGCGCGACGTCGACCTGGTCGTCGAGGCCGTGCCCGAGCAGCTCGACCTCAAGCAGCGGGTCTTCGCGGAGCTGGACCGCATCTGCAAGCCGTCGGCGATCCTCGCCACCAACACGTCGGCGCTGTCGGTCACCGAGATCTCGGTCGCCACGCACCGGCCCGACCAGGTCGTCGGACTGCACTTCTTCAACCCGCCGCCGGTCATGGCGCTGATCGAGGTGGTGCGCACCGTGATGACCTCCGCCGACGTCGTGGAGGATCTGGAGGCGCTCTGCGCCCGGCTCGGCAAGGTCGACGTCACCATCAGCGACCGGGCGGGCTTCATCGCCAACGCACTGCTCTTCGGGTACCTCAACCAGGCCGTGTCGATGTACGAGAACCGGTATGCCACCCGGGAGGACATCGACGCCGCGATGCGGCTGGGCTGCGGGCTGCCGATGGGTCCGCTGGCCCTGATGGATCTGATCGGGCTGGACACCGCATACGAGATCCTCGATACGGTGTACCGCCGTGGCGGGCGCGACCGCCGGCAGGCGCCGGTACCCCTGATCAAGCAGATGGTCACGGCGGGGCTGCTGGGGCGCAAGTCCGGTCGGGGCTTCTACAGCTACGACAAGCCGGGTTCCCCGGTGGTGGTGCCGGACGAGCACGCCCCGGCCGCGGGCGCGATGGGCGCGGACGCTCCAGCGGCCCGGCCGATCGCGACGGTCGGCGTGGTGGGGTCGGGGACGATGGCGACCGGCATCATCGAGGTCTTCGTCCGCGCCGGGTACGACGTCGTCCCGGTCACCCGGGGCGCGGACCGCTCAGCCGCCGCGTCGGCAAAGGTTACGGCCTCACTCGACAAGGGAGTCGTGCGCGGCAAGCTCACCGGGGCCGACCGCGACGCCGCGCTCGCCCGGATCACCTGGACCTCGGCACTGGACGGGCTCGGCGACGTCGACCTGGTCGTCGAGGCGGTGGTCGAGGAGCTGTCGGTGAAGCGGGCGCTCTTCGCCAGCCTCGACGAGATCTGTAAGCCCGGCGTCATCCTCGCCACCACCACCTCCAGCCTGCCGGTGATCGAGTGCGCGATGGCGACCCAACGCCCGCAGGACGTGCTGGGGCTGCACTTCTTCAACCCGGCCCCGGTGATGAAGCTGGTCGAGGTGGTCCGCACCATCCGTACCTCGGACGAGGTGGTCGCAGCGGCGCGCGCGCTCTGTGCCGGGCTCGGCAAACACCCGGTCGTCTGCGCCGACCGCGCCGGCTTCGTGGTGAACGCGCTGCTCTTCCCGTACCTCAACGACGCGGTGAAGATGCTCGAGGCCTCGTACGCCTCGGCTGACGACATCGACCGCGGGATGAAGGCCGGCTGCGGGTACCCGATGGGCCCGTTCGAGCTGCTCGACGTGGTGGGGCTGGACGTGTCGTTGGCGATCCAGCGCGAGCTGTACCTGGAGCTGCGGGAGCCCGGCTACGCCCCGGCTCCGATGCTGGAGCACCTGGTCACCGCGGGCTACCTCGGGCGCAAGGCGGGGCGCGGCTTCCGGGAGTACCGTCGCTGAGACCAGGCCGGTTCAGAACCGTTTGCCACCGTGACGGTACGGCCGATGCATTTTCGTACCGCGACGATGCTCACGACGGCAGCCAGTACCAGTCCGGCCGGCCGCGGCTGTCGTCGGTTCGCTGAACCTGGCACGCAACGCGCATCTGTTCGGCGGCAAGCCGCGCGGCACCGCATGGCCACAACTGCTTGCAGTCGCAGAAGCCGTCAGCGCGGGGCCGGTGCGCGTCGTGGACAACGTGGCTGGGGAGGGTCCCGGAACCGACAGGTGGGCGGTCCTGCGCATGGCCGCACACACGCCTGGCCAACCTTCACGGTGGCGGGGCTGCCGGGGTGCCTTAGCGACCTCGCTCGTCGGTGGAGCGGCGCCGACCGCCACGGCCTGCTGCACGGGACGGCCGGCGCCCGCCTACGGTGGTGCGGATCGGGCCGCTGGCCGTCTGCCGATGACCGTTCCGGATCGCGTCACCATGAGCCCAGCCTCGATCAGAATGGGTGACGCCGGTACCGCACGATCGGGACGTCGGGACGTTCAAGTGACGTTTCTTGCGATACCGTCGGTGCTTGCCATTGGAGCGTTTCGGGGGAGGAGGCCGATCTGCCGGCTAACGAGCGTCTCCGGGCCGCGTTGACGCGCGCACGTGTCACCGTCGATGACGTAGCGCGCACGACCGGAGTCGACCAGAAGACCGTCTACCGGTGGCTCGGCAGCGCCGACCGCGTGCCGCACCCGCGACACCGGTTCGCAGTCGCGAAGCTGATCGGCGACGACGAGGAGTGGCTGTGGCCCGCCTCGTCGTCGCGAGCACCGGCCATGGAGCCTGAGCGCGCGGGTGAGTTGGTCGCGGCGTACCCGTACCGATCCGACGTGCCGACGGGACTGTGGTGGGAGCTGATCGGCCGGGCCACAAAGCAGATCGACCTACTCGGCTACACCCTGTACTTCCTCGGCTTGCAGCACCTTGAGCTGATCTCCACGCTTCAGGCGAAGTGCCGGGCAGGATGCGCGATACGTGCGGCGATTGGCCATCCCGACTCGCGCCACGTCACCTACCGCGACGAGGAAGAGGGCACTCCGCTGACGCTGACGGTGCGGATTCGCACCACCCTCACGACGTGGGCCGACCTGATGACCAGCCCTGGGTTCGAGCTGCGCTACCAGGACGTGCCGCTGTACAACTCGGTCTTCCGCTTCGACAGCGAGATGTTTGTGACACCACATCTATACGCCACAGTCGGCAGCCAGACACCGCTGTTGCACTTACGTCGGCTTGGTCCGGGCGGACTGTTCGACCGGTTCGCGGCGCACTTCGAGGGCGTGTGGGCGGCGAGTACGCCGCACGTGGAGTACCAGGACCAGTCTGTCGATCCCGACGGGGGCGACTAGTGGGTCGTGTCGACTACTACGACGATCCGGGTGCGCCGCGGGCGAACTCGCTCGTCGCGGCGGCCTCAGCGATCGTCGTTGGCGACGCTGGCCGCATACTGTTGCAGCGCCGACGAGACAACGGGCTGTGGGCACTGCCCGGCGGGGTCATGGATATCGGCGAGTCGGTCGGCGGGACTGTCGCACGCGAGGTGCGCGAGGAGACCGGGTACGACGTCGAACCGTTGTACGTGGTCGGCGTGTACTCCGACCCGAAGCACGTCTTCGCCTACGACAACGGCGAGGTACGTCAGGAGTTCAGCGTGTGCGTGGCCGCCCGGGTGGTGGGTGGCGATCTCGCTGTCTCCGACGAGTCAACCGAGGTCGCGTGGTTCACCTCGGCCGAGGTTGCCCGGTTGGAGATGCACCCGCGTGTCCGGGTACGCGTCGACGACTACCTCGCAGGCGTACGCGCCGCGGTCGCGTAGCGGCCTGCCTACGGTGGGGATCGCCACCGCCGGGACTGCCGGGCAGTCCGTACGCTGGATCGGTGAGCCCGCGCCGCCATCACCGCCGCCCGCCCGCCACTGAGCCCGGTCTGGACGAGAATCGGGCCCGCCGTGGCGTCGAAGCCGTGCAGGCGTGGGGCGACGAGGAGTGGACGGTACGCACGATTGCGGGTGGAACGGCCGGCAAGACGTACCGCTGTCCGGGCTGCGATCAGGAGATCCGGGCCGGCGCGGCGCACGTGGTGGCCTGGCCGACCGGCGCCCCCGGTGGAGCGGATGACCGGCGGCACTGGCACACCGGCTGCTGGCGGGCCCGGGACCGGCGTACTCCCAAGGTCCAGCGCTCCCGCAACGCCCCCCGGTACGGCTGAGCCACGCCGCCGCGAGCGCGCAGCCGCCACGACACCCACACGAGAGGTACCCCATGTCCCAGCCCATCCGGGGCAGCTCGATCCTGCCGGCCCGGCGTAACGAGATCGAGCTGCACACCGCCGACGGACTCACCCTCGTCGGCGAGCTGGCGTTACCCGCACAGCGGCCGCCGGTGGCGACCCTGATCTGCCTGCACCCGCTGCCCACCCACGGCGGGATGATGGACAGCCACCTCTTCCGCAAGGCCGCCTGGCGGCTGCCGGCCCTGGCCGACCTGGCGGTGCTGCGCTTCAACACCCGCGGGACCTCGAGCGTGCGCGGGACGAGTGAGGGTACCTTCGGCGGGGCCGTCGACGAGCGGTACGACGTCGCGGCGGCCATCGAGTACGCGGAGTTCGCTGGGCTGCCCCGGATCTGGTTACTGGGCTGGTCGTTCGGCACCGACCTGGCGCTGCGGTACGGCTGCGAGCCCGACGTGGTCGGCGCGATCCTGCTCTCCCCGCCGCTGCGATACTCCACAGTGGACGATCTGGGGGTCTGGGACCGTTCCGGCAAGCCGGTGACGGCACTGGTCCCCGAGTTCGACGACTACCTGCGCCCGGACCAGGCGCGGCTGCGCTTCGCCACGATCGGGCGCGCCGAGGTGGTCGGAGTACCGGGCGCCAGGCACCTGTGGGTGGGCGAAGCCGAGACGGTACTGGACGAGATCGTGCGGCGGGTCAACCCGTCGGCGTACCCGCTGCCAGCCCAGTGGGACGGGGCGATGGAGTACGGCGACTCGAGCGCGTACGCCGACCGGACAGTGGCGGCCTTCGCTGCGCCGCCGGTACCCGACGAGGGGCCGGAACAGCTGAGCGGACCGGGTTCACCGGTCTGAGGTCATCCCGACGGTGTCGTGCGGGAACAGTCCGGCGGTGGTGTGTGACCCGCGGGGGTGCGGGACCGTGGTCTGCGTGGCCTGGGCGGCCGCGCGGTCGGGGTCGTCGGCCGTGCCGGTCAGGCGTCGTCGACGCCGCGCCAGCAACCGGTGCCACACGCTGACATACCGCACAGCCTGGTGTTCCCAGGCCAGCTGTTCGGCGAAACGGGCCAGGCCGGCTTCGCGCATCCGGGCCCGGCGCTCGGGGTCGTCCAGCAGCTCGTCGATGGCCTCGGCGAACTCGTCCGGCGTGCCGGTGGGCACGTACACCGCGGCGTCGGCGGCACTGCGTCGGGTCTCGGTCAGGTCCGCGGCGACCACCGGCAGGCCGCGGGCCAGGTATTCCACGGTCTTCGCCATGGTGGAGAGGTCGTTCATCGTGGTGGGCGCGTCGGGCTGGATCGCCACCGCGGCGGTACGCAGCAGCGCGTCGACCGCGGGTCCGTCGAGCCATCCGGTGAACTCGACCACGTCGCCCAGGCCGCGATCGGCGACCAGCTTGGTCAGCGCGGGCAGCATCTCGCCGTCGCCGGCGATGACGAGCTGCCAACCGGTGCGACCGCGCCGCTGGGTCAGCAACTCGGCCGCCAGCACCGCCGCCTCCACGTTGTCCTGCGGACCGAGCACGCCGAGGTAGACCACGCGCAGCGGGGAGCCGGCGCCGGGCGGGGCCGGATCGGTGCGGGCGATCTCGGTGACGGCCGGCCCGTTGCGGACCACCGTCAGCTTCTTCGGTGCCACCCCGCGCCGCAGGGCGTTCTCGCGGAACGATTCGTTGGTGGCGATCACCGCTGAGGCGGTGCGCAGGGTGAGCCATTCGCAGAGCACGAGCATCCGGTACACCCAGCGGTTCGGGGTACCGCCGGAGCGGGTGGCGTACACCTCCGGACAGAGGTCGTGGTGGTCGAAGACCCACGGCCGGCGGAGCACCCGGAGCAGCAGGGCGAGCGGCCAGTACACGTCCGGCGGGTTGCAGACCTGAACGGCGTGCGCCCGGCCGCGGAGCACCTCGCCGGTCAACCGGAACGCGATGCAGGTGAAGGACCAGAGGAATTCGATCGCGAAGGAGAGCACACCCGAGCCGTAGACGAAGACCGGGTACGGCCGCAGCCGGGTACCGCGGCTGCCCGGCAGTACCTTCAGGCTCCGGTCGCCGCGCGGGGCGATCACCGTGACGTCGTACCCGTGTGCCTCCAGGGTCAGGCACTCGCGGATGACCCGCCGGTCGCGTTCGGCCGGAAGGTTGGCGATGAGGATGGTGACGTGCGGGCGGCGGCTCTTCATCGGGCGCTCATCTCGCGCTCATCTCGGCAGGGCATCCAACACACACCTGGGACCCTGCTGGATGGGCACCCACTACGACAATGGGCCGCACGGCCGTAGTGAGTGTCGCTTCTCTTACACCGCGCGCCTTTTGGGTAGCGGTGGCGGCAGCGGTGGCCGCGGGTACGGGCACGGCCGCGGGCAAGGCCGCGGGCGGCCCGGTCAGATCCCGGCGAGCCGGGCGACGATGGGCGCGGCGGCGTCGATGTTGAAGCCGAAGTCGATGTAGTTGAAGCCGAACTGTTCGCGGCGCCGCAGCAGCGCCTCGACGCACTCGTCCACGGTGCCGCGCAGGACTGATGGCGAGTCGGCGAGCTGACTCAGGTCGCCGACCGACTCGGCCATGCTGGAGACCCAGCTGGTGGCCGGCCCGTCGGTGACGGTCAGCGAGCGGACCGCGACCAGGTAGTCGAGCTGCTCCGGATCCCGGCCGGCGGCGGTCGCGGAGTCGCGGGCCCAGCGCACCTTCTCGGTCACCCGCTCGGCGGTCATGTCGGTCAGCGCCAGGCCGGCATCAGCGCCGGGCGGCAGGGCCGGGTTGATCCCGACGATGTCCGCGGTACGTCCGGAGAGCTCCAGCACCCGCCGGCTCCCACCGCCGACCAGCAGCGGCGGGTGCGGACGCTGCACCGGCTTGGGTACCCCGTCAAGGTCGTCGAGCCGGTAGTGCTCACCCTTGAAGTGCAGCGGCACCTCGGCGAAGAGGCCCTTGATCACTGCGATGGCCTCGGTGAGCCGGTCGACCCGGATTCCGGCCCGGTCGAACGGGATGCCGGCCGTCTCGTACTCGCTGCGCAGCCAGCCGGCGCCCAGGCCGAGCTCCACCCGGCCGCCGGAGAGGACGTCCATCGTGGCGATCGCCTTGTGCACCTGGACGGGGTGCCGGTAGTCGTTGCACAGCACCAGACTGAGCACCCGGAGTCGGCGGGTCATCGCCAGCGCCATGCTCATCGCCACGAGCGGCTCCATCACCCAACCGCCGGTGAAGTGATCGGAGATCGCGACCGTGTCGAAGCCCAGGTCCTCGATTCGATGCAGCTCGTTGCGCCACTGGTCTGGTGGCTGGTCCAGCTTGGGGATGGAGGCGATGAACCGGAACGGCTTCGGCATGCGCTGATGACCCCCAGGTCAGGCGACGAGCACCTCGGCGGCGACCCCGAGACCCGCGAGTGATTTGGCGATTTCCTCGCGGTATGCCGGGTTCGTAATGATCACCGCGGTGGACTGCAGTGTGGTGAGAATTGCCGGGTCGTCCACGCGGTGCCCGGTGACGGGCAGGAAACGCCCCCACTTGCGCGGGTTCACGTCGACGACGGCGGCGAGCTGGTGGTGCGGATCGGCAAGGTTGAGGAACTGCACGCCGCGCGAGCCGGCTCCCCACAGTACCGGGCGCCGCCCTTCGGCAGCCATCCGTACCACCGCGGACTGCCAACGTTCGCGCTCGGCTGCCTGGCGCTGCGCGAAGCCGGCGATCGCGGTGAGCTGCGCCTCCCGCGCGGCTGCCCGATCGCTGACTCCGGCGCCGGCATCAACCCCGCAGGACACCTCGATGTAGCGGAACATGCCGGCGAAGAACGTGCCTTCAGCCTCGACGCGCCAGCCGGCCCGTTCGAAGATGCGCGCCAGCGAGACCGAGTCGAAGTACGAGACGTGCGGATAGATGACTTCCCAACCCGCGGTGGCCAGGTCGTAGCAGGCGTCGGGTACCTCGAAGTAGCCGTGGACCGGGCGCCCACCGGCCCGCTCGCGCAGCGCCACCAGGAAGGCGTACGGGTCGTCGATGTGCTCGAACCAGTGCCGGGAGGTGACGAAGTCGTACGCGGGCAGCGCCTGCGGATCCTCGACGGGCGCGTACCCGGTGGTGAAGTGCGCGCCGGAGTGGTCGGCACCGGCCGGGCCGGCGTACATCGCGTCGTAGCCGAAGCCGCGGCAGCCTGCGGTGTGGCACAGTTCGCGCAGGAACTCGCCCTGCCCGCAGCCGATGTCGAGCACGGTCGCGCCAGCGAGGGGGTACCGCCCGGTCAGGCTCGCCACGAGCTGGGCGGAGAAGGTCTGGAACGCCGGCGAATGGTGCAGGTTCGTGTCCATCGTCGTGTCGTAGTACATGACTGCGGGGTCGAACGCGACATTGCGGACGTACGCGCATTCTGTGCAGTACGCCAGCTGCATCCGGCCGACCGGCGAACCGGCGGCCTCCTCCTGCGACGCGTAGTGCACGCCGCAGAGCACCGGGATCTCGCCGAGGTCGGCGAAGGGCAGCAGCGGCCCCGCGCCACAGGCGAAGCAGCCCGCGACGCCGCCGTCCGCGGTCACGCCGCCGTCCGCGGTCACGTCGCCGTCCGCGGTCACGTGGTGGTCCAGCGCAGCGACTCGTCCAGCTGCCCGGCCGCGCGCAGCGCCTCGATCCGCTTGAGCCGCAGGAACCGCTCGCGGTAGGCCTCCATCGTCAGCCCGTGTCGCTGGTACGCCTCGGCGAGCTGCTCGATGCCCTTGCGTACGGTCCACTGCGGGGCGAACCCGGGCACCTCGGCGGCGATGAGGTCGCAGGAGACCCGGTAGTTGCGCAGGTCCGTACCGGCGCCCTCGGCAAAGCTCAGCTGGCTGCCCGGCAGGACCTCGGCGACGAGTTCGGCGACGTCGCGGATGAGGTAGTTCTCTGCGGTCTGTCCGATGTTGTAGGCCTTGTTGTGCACCACGTCGCGGGGCGCCTCCAGCAGGGCGATGAAGGCGGCAGCAATGTCCTCCGCGTGCACCAGCGGGCGCCACGCCATCCCGTCGGAGAGCAGCCGGACCTCACCGGTCAGCAGCGCGTGCGCGGTGAGGTCGTTGACCACGATGTCGCCGCGCAGCCGCGGGGAGAAGCCGTACGCCGTGGCGTTGCGCAGGTACACCGGGGAGAAGTCGTCGTCGGCGAGCTCACGCAGGCTCTGCTCGGAGAGGATCTTCGACTCGCCGTACGGGGTGACCGGTACGAAGTCGGCGTTCTCGTCGAGCGGGGTGTCGTCCGCGCCGGCGCCGTAGAGCGAGCAGGACGAGGAGAAGAGGAACCGGGTGACCCCGGCCGCCTTCGCCGCCCTCGCCAGCCGGACCGTCGACCGGTGGTTGACGTCGTAGGTGAGATCGGGGTTGAGGTTGCCGATCGGGTCGTTGCACAGGGCCGCCAGGTGCAGCACCGCGTCGACGCCGGCACAGTGCTCGGCCGTCACGTCGCGCAGGTCCACCCGCAGCGTCGGTACCGGCTCCGGGGCCGGGCCGAGCAGACAGTCGGCGAACAGGCCGGTGTCCAGGCCGACCACCTCGTGGCCGGACTCGCGCAGCCGTGCCACGAGCACGCTACCCAGATATCCATCGTGACCCGTCACGAGCACGCGCATCTAAGAAACTCCCAAGAACAGGTCGGTCTGGACGGAGCAGGAGTCTATGGAACGGCGACGGCCGGATGGCAGCACTGACGGATTTCTTACTCGCCTCAGACCACCCGGGGGAGGCTGCGGCACTGGTCGGTGGAGTCCCCATCGGCCGATCGCGGCGGGTGGGTTTGATGGCCTGTCGCGTTTGCGACTGATCGGTTCGGGCCCCCGGCCCCGGCCGTACGTTGTGTGCGACGCTGTCGCCGGACGCACCTGGCCCCCTTACCAGGTTCGGGGGCCGGCCGGCTGCCCCGCGGTGGCCCCGACGGCGCGCCGACCTGACGTGAAGGGCACATCATGACCAACGTCCACGTGGAGAGCACCGCGTCCGACGCCGAGCGTCGCGCAGCCCTGTACCGCGGCGATCTGTTCGTCTTCACTCCGCGCCCCGCGGCGGTGGCCCTCGCCGACCTGGCCCGGGCCGCGCTCGAAGAGGCGTTCGCCCCGTACGACCCGCGGGAGGCGCAGCACCACTACTCGGTCGACGACTTCGCCGCGATCCTGGGCAGGGTCAAGCCGGCGTTCATCCACGACCCGCGGTGCAAGCAGCTCATCGGGGAGCTGATGAGCCAACTCGGTGCCGACCCCGGGCAGGTGTACTTCGACGTGCCCCGGCTGCGCTCCTCCACGGCCCGCGGGTACCTCACCACCGGCATCGCGTACGCCTTCCACCCGCACCGTGACACCTGGTACTCGGCGCCGATGGCGCAGATCAACTGGTGGTTCCCGGTGTACGAGATCCACCCTGACAACGGGATGGCGTTCCACCCGCGGTACATGACCGAGCCGGTGAAGAACAGCTCCGACGGGTACAACTACTACCGGTGGAACGCGGTCAGTCGGGGCGCGGCCGCGACCATGGTCGGGGCGGACACCAGGGAGCAGCCCAAGCCACTGGAGACGGTGGAGATCGACCCGCAGATCCGGGTGATCGCCCCGGTCGGCGGAGTGCTCGCCTTCTCCGGCAATCAACTGCACTCCAGTGTCCCGAACACCACGGACGTGACCCGGTTCAGCATCGACCTGCGTACGGTGCACCGGGCCGATCTGGAGGCCGGGCGCAGCTCGGTGAACGTCGACGCGGCATGCACCGGTACCACCCTTCGCGACTTCCTGCGCTGCACGACGCTGGAGCGGCTGCCCGACGACGTGATCGCCCGGTACGACGACGAGTCGGCGCTGGAGTACGACACGCTCGTCTACGAGCCGACCGCCGACTGAGCCTGCGGCGCCCACCCCCACCTGCTTGTACCGAAAGGAACAGAGACCATGTCGGACTGCCGGCTGTGCGGCGCTCCGCTTACGGAGACGTTTGTCGACATCGGAATGTCGCCGCTGTGCGAGAGCTACCTGCCGGCCGATCGGCTGGACACGGCGGAGACCTTCTATCCGCTGCATGTCCGGGTCTGCGGGGAGTGCCTGCTCGTGCAGTTGCCGGCGTACGTGGCGGGGGAGGACATCTTCTCCGACTACCTGTACTTCTCGTCGTACTCGACCTCCTGGGTGGCGCACGCCAAGCGGTACGCCGACGAGTTGACGGCCCGGTTGAACCTCGGTCCGGACAGCCTGGTGGCCGAGGTCGCGAGCAACGACGGGTACCTGTTGCAGCACTTCGTCGCCGCGGGCATCCCGGTGGTCGGCGTGGAGCCGGCGGCCAACATCGCGGCGGTGGCCCGGGAGAAGGGGATCCGCACCGAGGTCGAGTTCCTCGGCGCGCAGACCGGTGCCGCGGTCGCCGCCCGGTACGGCCGCGCCGATCTGGTGGCCGGCAACAACGTCTACGCCCACGTCCCGGACATCAGGGACTTCTCAGCCGGGCTCGCCGCTCTGGCGAAGCCGGATGGCCTGGTGACGCTGGAGTTCCCGCACCTGCTCCGGCTGATCGAACGCCGGCAGTACGACACGATCTACCACGAGCACTACCAGTACCTGACGCTGCTCACCGCCTCCCGGGCGTTGGCCACCGCTGGGCTGACCGTGATCGACGTCGACGAACTCTCCACCCACGGCGGCTCGCTGCGGGTGTACGCGAAACATGACGCCGCAGCCGGCGAGCCCGCGGCCAACGTCAAGGCGGTGCTCGACGCCGAGGCTGCGGCCGGGTTGCACACCCTCGACGGGCACCTCGGCTTCACCGACGCGGTCTTTCAGATCAAGCGGGACCTGCTCGACTTCCTGCTGCGCGCCCGCGCCGAGGGGGCACGGGTGGTCGGCTACGGCGCTCCGGGCAAGGGCAACACCCTGCTCAACCACTGCGGGATCCGCGAGGATCTGCTGATGTACACCGTGGACCGCAGCCCACACAAGCAGGGGATGTTCCTGCCGGGTACACACATCCCGATCCACGCGCCGGAGCGGATCGCCGCCGACCGGCCGGATTACGTGCTGATCCTGCCCTGGAATCTGCGTGACGAACTGGTCGAGCAGCTGGCCTACGTGCACGACTGGGGCGGCAGGCTCGTCTTCCCGATCCCCGCGCTCGAAGTGGTGTAGGCGGATGAAGGTCGTGCTGTTCTGCGGTGGCCTCGGCATGCGGATGCGTGAGGGCGCCCACGACGTACCCAAGCCGATGGCGATGATCGGTGACCGGCCACTGCTGTGGCACGTGATGCGCTACTACGCGCACTACGGCCATACCGACTTCGTGCTCTGTCTCGGGTACGGCGCCAGCGTGGTGAAGGACTACTTCCTGCACTACGACGAGACGTTGTCGAACGACTTCACGCTCGTTGGCGGCGGGGGCGGCGTCCAGCTCTTCTCCACCGACATCACCGACTGGACCATCACCTTCATCGACACCGGCCTGCAGGCGTCGATCGGCGAGCGGCTGATGCAGGTGCGCAAGCACGTCGAGGACGAGCCGATGTTCCTGGCGAACTACGCCGACACGCTCACCGACGCGCCGTTACCCGAGATGATCAGCCGGTTCGCCGACAGCCAGGCGACCGTGTCGCTGCTGGCGGTACCGCCGGTCTCCACGCACCACGTCGTGGAGATCGACGACAACTGCCAGGTCACCCACGTGCGCGAAGTACGGGAGCTGGCACAGTGGGAGAACGGCGGCTACTTCATCATGCGGCCGGAGATCTTCGATGAGCTGCGTGACGGCGAGGACATGGTGCCGGACGCCCTGCAGCGGCTGGTACCCGAGGGTCGGCTGATGGCCCAGCCGCACCACGGCTTCTGGCGTGCGGTGGACACCTTCAAGGATCGGGCCGAGATGGAGGAGTTCTACCGGCAGGGGCGGTGCCCGTGGATGCTGTGGCACGCCCCGACCGCCAAGGCCTCCGCGTGAGGTCGCTGGGTCTGCACGGACCGGTCAGCTCGGTGGTGGCGTTGGGCGCGCACCCGGACGACATCGAGATCGCCGCCGGCGGCCTGCTGCTGTCGCTGGCTGCGGCGCATCCGGGGGTACGGGTGCACTACGTGCTGCTCACCGGCTCACCCCAACGCCAGGCTGAGGCCCGGGCCGCGGCCGCCGCGTTCCTGCCCGGCGCATCGGTGACCTTCGCACTGCACGAGCTGCCCGATGGGCGGCTGCCCGGCAACTGGGGCGCCGCCAAGCAACTGCTGCAGGATGCCGCGGCCGCCAGCCAGCCCGATCTGGTCATCGCCCCGTCTCCCGAGGACGCGCATCAGGACCATCGCCTCGTCGGCGAACTGGTCAGCACCGCGTTCCGCGACCAGTTGGTGCTGCACTACGAGATCCCGAAGTGGGACGGGGACCTCGGCCGTCCGCACCTCTACCTGCCGCTCACCGACGACGTCGCGCGACGCAAGGTCGAGCTGCTGAACGCGAGCTTCCCGTCACAGAAGGCGCACGACTGGTGGGACGACGAGATGTTCTTCGGACTGATGCGACTGCGCGGCATGGAGTGCCGGTCGCGGTACGCCGAGGCGTTCGGATGCCGCAAGGCGCGCCTGACGCTGGACCGGAGCGGCGGGTGACACCGGGCACTCCGACCACGCAGACCGCCGGAACGACAGAGACCGCCGGGACCACGCAGACCGCCGCAACCACGGAGATCACCGGGACCACGGAGATCGCCACTGACACCATCGCGGTGGTGGTGGTGACCTTCAACAGTGAGCGTCACATTCCGGATCTGATCGCCTCGCTCGAACCCGGTCTGCGCGGGCTCTCCTGGCACCTGACCGTTGCCGACAACGACTCCGCCGACAACACCCTCGCGGTACTGAGCGAGCATGCGCCGTACGCCCGGGTCGTCCGTACCGGGCGCAATGCCGGGTACGCCGCCGGGATCAACGCCGCAGTCGCCGCCGCCGGGGCGCATACCGCGGTGCTGGTGCTCAACCCGGACATCCGGCTGGCGCCGCAGTGCGTACCCGAACTCGTGGCGGTACTGCGGCGCAGCCGCGCCGGCATCGTAGTGCCCCGGATCCTGTTGGGCGACGGCGGGTTCAGTCCCAGTCTGCGACGCGATCCGACCATCCCCCGGGCGCTGGGCGATGCGCTGTTCGGTGCGCGCCGGATGGGGCGGTTCCCCTGGTTCGGCGAGGTCGTCAGCGACGAGCGCCGGTACGGCGACGAGCAGAACGTGGACTGGGCCGAAGGCTCGATCATGCTCATCGACCGGGCCTGCTGGCAGGCCTGCGGCTCCTGGGACGAATCCTTCTTCCTCTACTCGGAGGAGACGGAGTACGCGCTGCGGGCCCGCGACCACGGCTTCGCCATGGTGTACACGCCACGCGCGCAGGCGCGGCACCTCGAAGGCGGCTCCGCCACCTCGCCGCGGCTGTGGACCCTGGTGACGCTCAACCGGGTCCGGCTGTACCGCCGCCGGCACCGTCTGGCCGGCAGTGTCGCCTTCTGGGCGGTGCTGCTGCTGCGGGAGTCCAGCCGGGCGCTGCTGGGCAACCCGTGTAGCCGATCCGCGGTCCGTGCCCTGCTCAGTACCGCCCGACTCCGTGAGGTTCCCGGCCCGGCCAGTGTGCATCCGGCCAGCGCACAGCCGACCGGTACGCAGCCGACCGGGTAGCTGGCGCCGGGTTCACCGCCAGCGCTTGACCAGTCCGACGGTACGCAACGTGACCCGGTCCGCCAGGCCCGGCGGGGTGAGCACGTCGGCGCGCATCGTCTCGGGGGTGTCGTCGCCACGGACGCTGTAGCGCGGCTGCAGCCAGGCGCCGCTGCGGGTGGGCCGCCGGTCGCTGGTGAACACGTGCCGGTAGCCGAGCCGGCGCAGCTCGGACAGCAGGCTCCGGTCGTACCGGCCCAGCGGGCAGGCTGCGGTGTCCACCACGGCGCCCGTGACGCCAGCCAGCCGCTCCCGGGCCGCCACCAACTCGTCGTGTCGGGCCTGCGGGTCCAGCTGCCGCCAGGAGCGGTGTCGCATGCCGTGGGTACCGATCCGCATGCCGTGCCGGCCGAGCTCGCGTACCGCCTCCTCGTCGAGCGAGCCGGGCGTGTCGAGTCGGCCGGCCAGGACGAAGAAGTCCGCCCGCAGCTCCCGCTCCAGCAGGGCGGGCAGGGCGATCTGGACGTCCGAGGCGTTGCCGTCATCGAAGCTGATCCGTACCGCCGGCCAGGTCGCCACCTCGTCGAGAATCTGCCGGAAGCGGTCGGTGCTGACCCAGTAGACGTCCTCGCCGGGCTCCAGTTCGCGGCGTGGCGTTCCCACGCCGTGGAAACAGACGTTGATGACCCCGTCGTCAGCCATCGTTCTCCAGCTCCTGGGTGGGGATGTGCGCGGCCGTGGCCGCGGTCTGGCCGGCGGGTCGCCTGGTCGAGGCATCGTGGCCCCACCCGGCGGTGCCGCTGCGCGCCCGGTGGCGGGCGAGGAGCGCTGCCGCGAGCGTGATCCCGACGTAGCAGGCGGCGGCCGGCGCCAGCCAGGGCCGGGGCAGGACGACATCGCGAAGCCAGGAGGAGCGGGCTGACGGGCGTACCCCCGATGGCGCCGCACCCCCGGCGGCCGCGGCGCGCATGGCCGCGTTGCCCGCCCGGACCCGGACCAGTCGGCGGACCAGATCACGGGTCCGCCGCGGGGCGGCCACCCGCGACGTCGCCTGGGCGACCTCGCCCTTTTCGTCGGCGTCGAACAAGGAGTCGAGGAACAGGTCGTCGGCGGTCATCTGCGGGAAGCTGGGGAACCGGGCCCGGCCAGCTGCGGACAGCGCGATGGCGCCGCGGCCGAACAGGGCCCGCTGGTACACCGGCAGCCGGGAGTTGATGGCGTAGAAGCCGCGGATCAGCAGTGGCCGACCGGTCAGGTCCAGGCTCCGCCGCGGCACCACCGCGAGTGGTGTGGGGCCGTTGCCGCCTGCGCCGGACCGGCTCAGCGCCGCCACGAGGGCGTCCAGCGCCCCGGGGGACAGCACGATGTCGGCGTCGAGGTACACCCGGGGAAACCCCAGCGCGACCGCATCGCCGGCGTTGAGCGCGCCCGGTTTGCCCGCCTCCGGCAGGTTCAGCACGCGGACTCCGGGGCGGGCCGCGGCGACCTCGGCGGTGGCGTCGGCGCAGCCGTTGGCGACCACGGTGACGTCGAGGCTGCCGGCAGGTGCATCGGCGAGCAACGCATCGAGGCAGCGGCCGATCACCGCCTCTTCGTTGTGGGCCGCGATGACGACACTCGTCATCGGTGCGCCGCCGGGACCGCACCCTGGGGTCGGGCGGCCTTCATGTCCTGATCACCTGGTCCCGTCTGGCCGTCGGTGTACGGGAGAATGTTGCGGGACTCCCCGCATCGGGGGCAAGGGGTGGAGGCCGCGCCAACTGTCATATTTCCGGCAGGCCGGGCCGGCGACCGTGCCATCCACAGTGGATGATCGCGAACGGGGCCCGGCACGGGTGCCGGCCGTAGGCGTTGCCAGGTCGCACAATGGGACTCTTCGGGTGCGCAGACACCGGTCCGGGCCCTGCGGGACACGAGACTGCGCAGCCCACGGCCCCTGCGGCGCGGCCTTGCCAACGTCCGGCCGTCGAGGGGACACTGGGCTGGTTCCTGCCGGGTATCGTCGATGACCTGCCGGTCGGCAGGTCGAACGCCCTGTCATTCTGCCTTCGCGAAGGGACGCCGTGGACCTCTGGGACCTCACCCGGCTGATCGTCAGACGCTGGTACTTCACCGTGCCGGTGCTGCTGGTGACGCTCGTCGGGGTGCTGATCGCCAGCCGCACGGTGCAGCCCGACTACAGCGCCTCCGGCCACCTGCAGCTGGTTCCGCCCGCCACCCGCGAGGAGTCCGCGGCCGTCAAGGCCACCCGGGTCCACAATCCCTGGCTGGATCTCGGCGTCGTGCAGCTCGGCCAGGCGGAGATCCTCAAGGTGCAGGACCAGCGGGTGCTCAAGGAGCTGGTCGCGGGCGGATACTCGGACAACGTGGTCATCACGATCGACTACCCGACCACCTACTTCTCGATCGAGGTCATCGGCACCTCGCCGCAGCAGGCCACCAACACCGTCAAGAAGGTCATGTCGCTGCTGAGCCGCGACGTGGAGGACGAGCAGAAGCAGATTGCGGGCGTGTCCCCGGAAGACTTCGTCACCACCATTCCGCTCGATCACGGTGACAAGGTCACGGTGGTCAAGTCCAAGGTCATCCGGGTGATCATCGTGGGGGCCGGCATCGGTCTGCTCACCACGTTCGCCTTCACCATCGGGATGGACGCGCTGCTGCGCCGGCGGGCCCGGCGGCAGGGCGGGCCCGCCGAGCAGTCCGCTGAGGCTGCCGGCCCGCTGGCTGGCGGACCGGTCAACGGCACGGCCAACGGGACGGCGGCAGTGCCGGTGCAACGGGTCAACGGCGACCTCGGTGACGCCGCCGCCGCCGCCGTCCGCCGTGCATCCGTGCCGGCGGCGGCAGCGTCCGTGCCCGGCACGACGGCTTCCGCGCCGGTGCCCTCCTCCCGCACCGGCAAGGTGTTCCGGTCGAAAGCGTCCGAGGCGGGGGAGACTGGGCCCATCGTCGTCGCGTACCACCAGACCTCCGAGCGCCGGCCGGACGACGTCGAGGCGATCGGACCGGACGGGGCCAGGTACGAGGTTGAGGTCGTGTCGGGACCGTTGCAGGTGCCATCGGACGCGACCATCGTGCTGCCGCTGTCCCACAATGACTGGGCCGCGCGGGACAACGGGAGCAAACAGCGTTGACCGCTTCTCCGGTGCATCCGGTCGATTTCGAGCCTTCGCTGGTAGCCGGGAACACCTACGCCACCCGGCGTCGGAAGGCGGTCGTCGACGTACCGGTGATGCTCAGCGTCACCATCTGTCTGCTGTACCTGCTGCCCGAAGGGCTGGTCGTCCCCAACCTGCCAGTCGTCGGCCGGCCGGCACTGGTGGTAGCGCTGCTCCTGTCGTGCTGGTGGCTGCTGGCCCGGCTCAATCCGTGGCTGGTCGTGGTCGGACCTCAGCCGCTGCGCTGGGTTGTCCTGGTGTACCTGCTGGCGCTGATGCTGGCCTACCTCTCGGGTACTCTGCGCGGCCTGACGACGCTGGAGTCCAACGGCCTGGACATTGCGGTGCTCGCCGCCTTCCAGTTCATGGGTGTCCTGCTGGTCACGGCCGACGGGATCCCCAACTGGGAACGTCTCAAGGGCGTGCTCCGGGTGCTCGTCTGGTGCGGTGGCTTCATGGCCGTCGTCGGACTGCTCCAGTCCGTCCTCAAGCAGGACATCACGAAGTACCTGGTGATCCCCGGTCTGCAGCTCAAGGTGGTCCTCGCCGGCTTCGAGCAGCGGGGAATGGGGGGCCAGCTCCGGGTCGCGGGTACCGCCATCCACTACATCGAGTTCGGCACCGTCATGGCGATGGTGGTGCCCTTCGCCATCCACTTCGCGCGGTTCGCCGTCCTGAAACGACACCGCCGCTGGGCAGCGATCGTCGCGGTACTGGCGGCGGTGGCGGTGCCCGCATCCATCTCGCGTACCGGCATCGTCGCGCTCGCCGTCGGGGTGCTGGTGATGCTGCCGGTGTGGGGGCAGCGGCTGCGCTACAACCTGCTGGCCGTCGGAGCCGTCCTCGTCGGCGCCCTCATCGTGGTCAAGCCCGGCCAGCTCGGCACGATCAAGGCCCTGTTCACCAACGTCGGCAATGACCCCAGCATCACCGGGCGGACCATGCGCTACACCCTGGTCGGCCAATGGTTTGAACAGCGACCGTTGCTGGGCCGGGGCGCTCTGATTCCTGGCGTACAGGGCGGCATCGTGCTGGACAACCAGTGGCTGTACACCCTGGTGTCCGGGGGACTGATCGGGGTCGCCGCGCTGTTCACGCTGCACGTCGCGGGTATCGTCCTCGCCGTGATCGCCTTCCGGAGGTCGCGCGAGGCCGAGGTCCGCCACCTGTGCGCGGCGTTGATCTCCGCCCAGGTCATCGGCATCCTGGTCGAGGGCACCTTCGACGCGTTCTACTTCACGACGTACACCACGACGCTGGCCCTGCTGCTGGGGGTGGCCGGCGCGGTGTGGCGGTTCACCCATCCGGCCCGAACGGTCCGCACGTCAGCGGTGCGCCGGTTCGTCAGCTGACGTTCTCCAGCGCCACCGGGTGCACGGCCGGCGCAGGGCTCGCCCCGGGCTGGGCCACCCCGGGCTGGGCCACCCCGGGCTGGGCCACCCGGCGCGGAGCCAGCAGGCGCCGGCAGGGACGCTCCACGTAGCGGTACATCAGCCAACTCGCGGACAGCGCGAGCACGAAGCTGGCGGCGGCAATCGCGAGCTCGGCCAGCAGCGGGTGCGAGGTACCGGCAAAGTGCGTGACGACTCGCAGTACCACGTGGTGGATCAGGTAGAAGGCGTACGAAAGCTCGCCCAGCCACAGCAGCCAACGCGGGCACCATCGGGGAGCGCGCCCGGACGCGTCGGCGGCGGCGAGCGCGCCGACGAGCAGGGCCAGTGGCAGCGCCAAGCCGGCGACCAGGCGCAGTTCGATGGGTAACCACCCGGTCGCGACATACGCGACGACCACCACTGCAGTCATCGGCCAGACGCCGGCGATGGCGGGCCAGCGCCCTTCCCGGATGATCCGGGCGAGCAGCATGCCGGTGAGGAACTCGGGCAGTCGGGCCGGCGGAAAAATCCAGATCGCCCAGTACCGGTGGTCATGCGGCAGCAACTGCGCGATGAAGGGCACGGCCCAGGTCGCGGCGAGCGTGACGCCCGCGGCCGGCCACAGCGAGCGCCCGGGCAGCCGGACCAGCGTCCGGTGCAGCAACGGGAACAGCGCGTAGAAGAAGAGCTCACACGCCAGCGACCAGCTCACGATGTTCATACCGAAGAAGATCCGATGGTCGGGCAGCCAGGCCTGGACCAGGAACAGGTTCGGCAGCACCACAAAGGCTTTCAGCCCGGTGCCGGCGAACATCAGCAGGACGAGGGTGACCAGCCAGGTCGCCACGTGGTTCGGGTAGATCCGGGCGAGTCGCCGCCGCCAGAACTGCGCTGTGCTGTCGTCGGGGCGCAGTGACCAGGTGAGTACCAGGCCGCTGACGAGGAAGAAGAACGAGAATCCGCCGGCGCCCTGGCTGAACAACCAGCTCAGGATCCGGCCGACGGTGCCCTCGTCGACGAGGCCCATGACGTGCAGATGGAAGCAGAAAACCAGGAACGCGGCGACGAACCGCAGCCCGGCCAGGGACATCAGCGGTGCCGGGGCGGTCGTCGCGGGCCCGGCGGCGCCGCGCACTGCGCCGCTGTCGCGTGGAGAACCATCACGCGCAGCCGGGTCGGCACGGCGAGCGGGCATCATCCGGACATCATTCGGTCAAGGTACCGGCCCAGCAGTGATCCTAATTGTCGTTTTCCAGACGATCGGCCGGAACGTCAGCCAAGTGCGGCCGAAAGTATCAGTGTCGGGTGGCGCTTGGTGTGGGGTCTCTGCCTTCTCGACCGGTTCGGGCGTCTCGTCGATGTAAGAAAGCTGTCAGTACCACGGCTGCCCCCGACGGACCTGACATAGAGTACGCACGTTCCACAGCCCGATGGATGGCCACCATCAGCGGCGCCACCCCTATGCCCGAGTTGCCGATTCGCGTCACGTCATCCGTGCAGCGACGAGCCGGCAGCCGCGAAGGAGCACGGATTGCAGACCAAGGAAGCGGTCGCCGCGAGCGATGCGCTCAATCTCCGGGTGGGCGACCTGGTTGAGGTCCGTAGCCAGGAGGAGATCCTGGCGACCCTCGACGAGCGCGGCGAGCTCGACTCGTTGCCCTTCATGCCGGAGATGGTGCAGTACTGCGGTCGGCAGATGACCGTGTACAAGTCGGCGCACAAGGTCTGCGACACGATGACCCGCAGCGGCATCCGGCGGATGGACAACGCCGTGCACCTGACCGGTGTGCGCTGCGACGGCTCCGCGCACGGTGGCTGCCAGGCGGCCTGCCTGATCTACTGGAAGACCGCCTGGCTGAAGCCGGTGGACCGGGCCGCAGCGTCCGCACCGGACCGGGCGGCATCGTCCGCACCGGCCCGGTCGGCATCGTCCGCACCGGATCGGGCGGCATCGTCGGTCGGGGCGCCGGACGACTCGCGGCTGCTCCCGCTGCTGACCGTGGCGAGCCGCCGCCCGGCCGCGGACGACGGCTCTGAGGTGTACGCCTGTCAGGCGACCGAGATACTCCGGGCGGCTCCGGACGTGTTGCCGGTACGGGACATGAAGCAGTTCGTGCAGGACGTGCGTACCGGCAACGTCGGCGTGCTGTGGGCACTGCGGGCGTTCCTGGTCGGAGTCTTCAACCGGGTCCAGGCCGTGAGCGCCCGGGTCCTGCCGCGGTGGCTGCAGTTCCGTGGCGGACTTCGCTGGGGCTTCCTGCGGGGTACCGCGGTGCAGACGCCGACCGGACGCACCGACCTGCAGCCCGGCGAGCTGGTGCGGATCAAGTCCAAAGACGACATCATGAAGACTCTCAACAGCGAGCTGCTGAACCGCGGTATGGGGTTCGACGCGGAGATGGCCAGGTTCTGCGGCAGGACGGCCCGGGTGGCCCGCCGCGTCGACATGATCATCGATGAGAACAATGGTCGGATGCTGCACATGAAGAGCCCCTGCATCGTGCTCGAAGGCATCGTCTGCGAGGGCGCCTTCAGTGCCAACTGCCCGAGGTCGATCACTTCGTACTGGCGGGAGATCTGGCTCGAACGGGTCGAGGAACCGGCGTGAGTACTGCCGAGCTGGACGTGGAGTCGCTCGGGAGCTCGGCGGGCCGGGGGCTGCGGTGGAGTCTGCTGGGCAACGTTGTCACCAAGTTCGGCTCGTTCGGGATGGGCCTGGTGCTCGCCCGCCTGCTCGCGCCAGCCGACTTCGGGGTGTACGCGGTGGCGCTCGCCGCGCTGAACTTCGTGATGCACGTCAACGACGTCGGGCTCATCGCGGCCACCGTGCAGTGGCGCGGCAAGCTGGAGGAGATGGCCCCGACGGCGGCGACCCTTGCGGTGGCCTTCAGCGTGGCGGTCTATGGAGTCTTCTGGCTCGCCGCGCCATCGGTCGCCGGCCTGGCCGGTGTGCCGCAGGCCACCGGGGTCCTTCGCCTGCTCACCGTCATCATCCTCATCGACGGGCTGACCGCGGTGCGCAGCGCCGCCCTGATGCGCACGTTCCGTCAGGACAAGCTGATCGCCGCCAACCTGGCCGGGCTGGCGGTCAACGCGTTGGTGGCGATCAGCCTGGCGGCCCGCGGCGGCGGACCGTTCAGCTTCGCCGGCGGCCAGGTTGCCGGCGCGGTGGTCACCGGGGTGCTGGTCTTCGTCGTGGCGAAGATCCCGGTCAAGGTGGGTATCGATCCCGCGATTGCCCGCAAGCTCATGCGGTACGGGGTGCCGCTTGCCGCCAGCCTCGGGATCGAGGCGATCCTGATGAACGCCGACTACATCATCATCGGCAGGGTGCTGCACAATGTCGCGTTGCTCGGCTTCTACCTGCTGGCGTTCAACATCTCCACTTGGGCATTGAGCGTGATCAGTAGCGCCGTGCGTTACGTGTCCGTCGCCGGGTTCTCACGACTGTCCGAGTTGGACAAGGAGCGGCTGTCGGCAGGGGTGCAGCGTTCGGTACCGCTGCTCTTCACCGGTCTGGTGCCGATCGCCGTACTCACGGCGGCGCTGGCCGAGCCGCTCGTTTCGGTGCTGTACGGAGGGGCCTGGGCGCCGGCCGCGCCGGTCCTGCGCTTCCTCATGATTCTCACCGTGGTCCGGGTGATGACGTCGTTCGCACTGGACATCCTGATGGGTGCCGGCGCCACCCGCTCGACGCTGTGGCTGAACCTGGGCTGGGCGGTGGCGCTCATCCCGGCGCTGATCATCGGTACCTACCTCGACGCGATCCGCGGAGCAGCGGTCGCGCACGCCATCGTCGGCAGCCTGGTCGCGGTTCCGGTCACCCTGGTGGCGCTGCACCGGGCGGGGGTACGCCTCGCGCCGATCGTGCCCACGCTGGCCCGTCCACTGCTCGCCGGTGTGCTCGGTGGCGGCGCCGCTCTGCTGGTGGTACGCCTCGGCGGCCTGCCACCGCTCGCCACGCTCTGCTGCGGGGGCGCCGCCGGGCTGCTGGTGTACATCGCCGTGGCCGTACCGCCGCAGCAGTTCCGCCAGTGGCTCGGGTCGATCCGACGGGAGCAGGCACATGCCGTCGACTGACCCCCTGGTCTCCATCGGCCTGCCGGTCCGCAACGGGGAGAAGCACCTGCAGGGTGTGGTCCGGTCGGTTCTCGCCCAGGACTACCACAACCTCGAGTTGGTGATCTCCGACAACGCGTCGACCGACGGTACCGAGGAGGTCTGCCGTGAGCTCGCCCGTGCCGACTCCCGGATCGTGTACCACCGCCAGCCGGAGAACATCGGGTTGATGAACAACTTCGTCGAGACGATGCGGCTCGCCAGCGGTACTTTCTTCCGCTGGGTCGGCGACGACGACTGGCTGGCACCCGACTGGGTTTCCCGCTGCCTGGAAGTCTTCGCAGCGGACGAGCGACTGATTCTCGTCACGACGGAGATCGCTCACCGGGACCCGGACGGGGTGATGCGGTCCGCTTCGTACCACGGCAACGGGCTGTCCTCCGGCGATCCGGTCGAACGCTTCGCCGAGTGGCTGCGCCTGCTCAACGAGAGTTATCTGCTGATGGACCCGATGTACGGTCTGATGCGGCGTGCGCCGATCGTGGCGATCCCCCGACGCAACATGCTCCGCGAGGACCAGATATTCGCGGCGAACATGGCGTTGGCCGGACCGTGGGGCCATCTGCCCGAGGTGCTGGCGAAGCGGGGGTGGAAACCCGAGACGCGTCCCGGGCTGGCCCGCCGGCTCGACGTGCCGGCCTGGCAGGCTCATGCGGCGACCGTGCTGCAGTGCCGCGAGATGTTGCGTTGTGTGCGACGTGCTGAACTCGACCCGGCTCAACGCCGCCGGGCGCGTACGGCGATAGCCCGGCTGTACGTCGGTCGCCACCGGCGCACGTTGGCCAGGCGGGGCCGCCGGGTCGCCAGCGCGGCCGCCCGGCTGGTTGTTGCGCGCCGGACACCCGACGGCAGCGGCCAGGTCCACTGACTCAGGCGCCGCCGGCCTGCTCCGGTGCGGCTCGTCTGACCTGCCGCTGGGCGCTGTGACGGCGTCCGCCGAACAGCCGCACACCCGGCAGTTCCACCCCGCGATGGAGCAGCCAACTTCCGGCTGTCGCGAGGGCGAGCGCGCCGAGCGCCATGGCGACTCCGATCGGTGCCGGGTGGTCGATCCCCGTTGCCCTGATGAAGAGCCGCAGGACGAGCAGATGTACCAGATAGAACGCGAACGAGATCTCGCCGAGCCGGACGGCCCAACCAGCGGCCCAGGGGGTGCGCCGCCCGGCCGCGTCGGCGGCACCGACGGCGGCGACCAGCAGCGCGAGCGGCGCGGCAGTACCAGCAATCAGCCGGAAGTCCTCGGCCAGCCATCGTGAGGAAAGGTAGACGGCGACCGTCAGCGTCGCGATCGGCCAGAGCCTGACCGCGGGCCAGCGTCCACTCTGGACGATTCGGGCCAGCACCATTCCCGCCACGAACTCCGGGAGGCGGGCAAGCGGAAGGATCCAGACCGCCCAGTACCGGTCGGCCGAGGGGAGCAGCTGGGCCGCGACCGGTACGAGCCAGACGAGCCCGAGGGTCGCCACGGCGGCCGGCCACAGGCGGTTGCCGGGCAGCCGGATCAGGGCACGGTGCAACAACGGGAAGCACGCGTAGAAGAAGGCCTCGCACGCCAGCGACCAGCTGACCGTGTTCAGGCCGAAGAAGACGCGAATATCCGGTGACCACGCCTGCAGCAGCAGCAGGTTGGGCACGACCACCGCGGCGCTCAGGCCGGCGCCGGTCAGCGCCGCGACGGTAAGTGCGGCGATTCCGGTGACCGCGTGGTTCGGGTAGATCTTGGCGATCCGGCGGCGCCAGAAGCGTCCAGCGGTGTCGTGCGGACGAGCCGACCAGGTGAGCACGAATCCGCTGAGGATGAAGAAGAAGGAGACCCCCACCGAGCCAGGCCCGAAGATCCACTCCATGATGGTACGGGTCGGCCCGTCGGCGAAGATCCGGGAGATGTGTACATGAAAGCCGAAGACCAGGAAAGCAGCGAGAAATCGGAGACCGGTGAGCGACGGCAGCCGGCGCGCGTCGGCATCGCCGCTGGGCGTCGCAGCGGTATCGCCGCTGGGCCTCGCGGTGGTGTCAGTCGATGCAACGGCGGTTGTCACGGCGCCACGATACTGGCGTTGGCTTACGGCGCTGTGTCGATGTCGTGAAGCTGTACCGGAGATTCGGCCCAGGGCGTGGCCCGATCGATGTGCGGACACGTTAGGCAGCCGGCTGCTCCGTCGCGGCGAGCAGGTTCACCAGGAAGGCGACCGTCGTCGGCTCCGCCGTATGTGATCCCGCCAGCATGCCGTCCAACCACTCCCGGTTTAGGATCGGTACATCGTAGAGAGCGCGGCAGGCCTGCGGTTCGGCCCGCCAGTGCGCCAGCACGAGCGCAGCGGCGCTCCCGGCACCGAGCTGCGCCTTTCGGGCGTGGGTGAGCCGCTGACGCAGCTTGCGGGCGGCTTTGCGGGCGGTGACGGTGGCGATGGTCAGCCGGGTCGCCGCCGAACGGGTGCCCAGCCGGGCCGGCACCAGCCCCGAGTCGAGCGGCAGGCCGGCCAGCTCCGGATCGAGCCGGCTCATCAACCGCCCCAGCAGCAGCGAATCGCGCTTGTCGGCCGGGTCCACGGCCAACGCCAACTCGATGAAGCGCCGGTCGAACATGGGGTTGATGAAGTGGCGACGGACCGCGGCGACCGAGCCATGCGCCCCGGACCACCGGTACATCCGGTGGTAGAGGTAGAACTCGTCCGTGGCGCGCAGCCAGTCACCGGGTGCGAAGAGCTCCCGCAACCGGGCCAGGGTGGCGTCGCGCGCCTCGGCGAGAAACGTCGGATCGAGCGCCGCCTCCTGCACGGCCTCGTTGCTGAACAGCCGCCAGCGGGCCAGCCGGTCCACGAGCGCGGCGGAGGTCGTTGCGCCGGCCGGCTGCCCGGCGTAGTAGAAGCCGCGGGCCACCTCACCGCCGAGTCCGGACAGGCGGTGGCCCTGGTCCAGGTGCCCCTCGGCCAGCAGCAGGGGAGCCAGTGCCAGGGGGCTCGCCAGGCACTCCAGTGCCCGCGCCGCGGTCAGCGCCAACCGGTGTGCCTGCGCCGGGGTGGGCCAGGTCTGTTCGTCCAGCTGGTGCACCTGATGGCGGATGCCGTACCGGGCCGCCAGGCGCGCCGCGATCACCACGTCGGGACTGCTGTCGTCGCCCAGGGTCAGCGCGTGCAGGCCGGACCGCAATTTCTCGGGTACGGCGCCCAGCAGGATCCGCGAGTCGTGGCCGCCGGTGAGCTGGAGCACCGCATCGGGGTGCTGTTCCAGGTAGTTGGTCTGCCAGCTGCTCAGGATCTCGGCCATCTCGGCCACCGCGTCGTCCAGGGCCGGCGCCCGACCATGGTGCGCGGGCGGGTCAGCGTAGCGCCGCTGGTGCAAGGAGCCGCGGTCCAACGTGGCGATCGTCGCGGGCGGCAGGACCCGGACGCCGTCGAAGATGGTCGCGTCACCCACCTGCCATCCGATCATGGCCTGGGCGCCGAGCCCGGCCGGGTCCAACCGCCCACCGGCGAGGACCGACAGTGCCCGGGCGCTGGTTGAGACCGCTGCCACGCCCTCGCCGCGCCACCAGTAGAGCTGCCGGAACCCGAGCCAGTCCCCGGCGACCACGACGGGTGCGTCGGGGCCTTCCCGGTGCGCGGCCGCGAACGGTGGCAGCAGCGAGGTCAACCCTGAGCCGTCAGCCATCATGGCCGCGACGTCCGCGGTGGAGACGTCGCTGTCCCGGGTACGCAGAGTGCGGCCCAACCGCACGGTGAAGCCGCCACCGGCCGGGGCCATCAGGTCGTCCGCATCGCTGCCGGCGAACGCCACCCAGCCGTCCTCGGACTCGTCGACGCGCTCGACGGCGGTCTCGTCGTCGCCCAGGCAGGCGAGTGCCTGGCGGGGCGGACGACGAAACTGGTCGGCTGCGTGCGGAGCACAGGAGACTGCGACGAAGGCCCTCATAGGAGGGCGAGCCTATCGCCGGCGCAGCCTGCTACCAAGTGGTCGGTCGGTAACCTGTCAGTGCTGTCCGGGCAGGGTCCACCGTCGATCCGACGCGGATCAGAGTTCGGATTGGACCGCCACGCCGTCGTCCCACACGTTGTTGCTCCACTGGTTGCCCGGGCGCGATGGATCAAATCCGCTCACCGGTCCGTAGCCACCGCATTTCCTGTTCGATCCGCGCTGGAACACGTTGTTCATCACCACAATGTGGTCGGGCTGGTACGGCTTGCTCGAGCTCGAACCGCCGTACACGCAGAACGAGATGCCGGTGTTCGAGCCCAGCAGGTTGTTGTCCACGGTCACGTAGTTGACCGTCCCGAAGTCCCCGAACATGTTCACGTCGCCGGAGCAGCCGCCCTCGGAGCCGGTGGGCGCGCTGTCGCAGGCGATGGTGTTGTGCACCAGGACCGCGTTGGTCCTGCCGCCAGCAGCGTTACTCCCGTCGTTGGCGAGGAAGCCGCCCAGATGCCAGTCGGAGCCGTCCGGCAGCCGCTGGCCGTGCAGCCACGAGTCCCGTACGTCGCAACTGGCGAAGCAGTACACCGAGGTCGCGCCACCGTGGATGTTCGCCCGGCGGATGGTCACGTTGGTGGTGCCGACGGCCTTCGCCTGCCGAAGCCCGGCGTCGACCTCCGAGTCCTCGAGGGTGTACGAGAACGAGGTCTTCTCAGCCGTGTCGATTTCGCCGTTGACCTTGCTTCGCTTGATCACGACACCTTGGGCACGGATGTTGAGGTCACAGTTCACGGTCTTGGCGTCGATGACCGTGTTGTTGGTGGTGATCGTGCAGGGTCCGGTGTAGTTGGTGAGCTGGGTGCCTGCCGGCACGCCGGTGTTGGTGGCGTCGGGGAAGCCGGTTGCCGACGGTGGCCTGCCCGTCGTGGGGTTGGTGCGGCCGGTGGGGGTCGAGCCGGGCTTCGCCGACGGGCTCGATGACTGACTCGGTGATTGACCCGGACTGGCAGACGCGTCGGCGGTGCTGGTGTCGGAGCCGTCCGTCGGTGCCCTGGTCGCGCCGTTGGTGGCGAGGTTGGCCGACTTCGCCCGACCGGGGACGAATACGGCCACGACCGTCACTGCGGCCACGAGTGCCGTCACTCCGATGACCACCAGCGAGAAGCTCAGCTTGTTGTCCCGGATCCACGAGATAGCGCGGGACGGCCTCGATCGCGGCGCATTGCTGTCGATCACTAGTCGATCCTTCCATTGATCGGCTTCGTGCAATCGACCCCGACTCTAGCCGACGCACCCGACAGGAGTCCGCGCACGTGGTGTCCGGTGCCTGCGGCATTTTGTCGCGTATCCGTCATTGATCAGGGGCAACTCCACACAAAGGCGACACTATTCGGAGCTGCTGCAATTGCATCGACACCCCATCGAGTAGCACTGTGCTGCCGGCCTGCCATAGGGCTGGCGGCCTGCCGGCCTGCCATAGGGCTGGCGCGTGGGGCTGGCGTGGGGGGCTGGCGTGGGGCTGGCGGCGGTCAGCGCTGCAGGTACCGGCAGGGGAGCCGCACCAGCCACGGCGGCGTCACCTTGACCGGCGGAATCAGTACCTCGACTGTCGCATCCGGGCCGGTACAGCCGATCCGGGCCAGCTGGAGTTGCGCGCTCCAGGTGGGCCCGTGCGCGCGGGCGTTGTCCACCCGGAGGTTGACGGCACAGATGACGGCCAGCAGGGCGGCCAGGGTGTAGAGCGGCGCCGCCAGCCGCAGCCGACCACGATCAGGGCGCCCCGGGACAGCTGGTGACCCATCGGGTCGGTGCAACCCGACGGACTGTGGCCCGTCGGGTTGGAGCACCGCGACGGACTGCGACCTGTCGGGTTGGAGCACCGCCACGAGCGCGGTGACCACGAGCATCGCCGGCACCACGGCATACCGCGGGGTGGCTTCCCCGGTGAGCAGCACCGGCAGTACATACAACGCGACACTGTGCAGGGCCGCCGCCACCGCGAGTGGCCATCGGGGCCGGACCAGCCGGAGCCAGACGACCACGGCCGCAGCCACGACCAGTAACCAGGCGACCGCGGCCAGCGCCAGCCAGCCGGTGTCGACCTGGGTACCGAGCCAGCGCTGGCCGATCAGGGCGGCGGGTACCACGCGCAGGACGTACCCCGTCGCCGCGCGTACCGGGTCCGGAGAGAGCGCACGGGTGCTCGATCCGGTGAGCAGTCCGCTGAACTGCACGGCCAGGCCGAGACCGAGCAGCGCGCCGAGCAGGATGCCGTGCCGGTCGCGGCGCCCGTCAGCGCGGCGGCGCACCGCGCGGACCAGCGCGAGCGGCACGAAGCCGAGCACGAGGATGTCGCTGCCCGCCACCAGGAGCACCACGATCGCGGCAACGGCCCGACCGGCCACGCTTCGCGGAGTCCAGAGCAGCAGCCAGAAGAGCGCATACAGGCCGTACCAGTGCAGGTTGGCGATGTTGTTGAGAATGTCGCTCTGGCCCACCGGTACGACCACCACGATCGCGCTGACGAGCAGCCGGCACAGCCGGGACGGGAGATGGTCGGCGCTGGCGGTGTAGACGAGCAGCGCCACCAGGGCCGTGCAGAGCGCGGCCGACAGTGCCAGTACGGCGGCTGCGGCACCGGCGGGCGCGAGCGTGGCGAGTCCGGCCAGCAGTCGGGGTACCAGGTGGTAGTAGCCGGCGTAGGACCGGCTGATCGCGGCGAGCGGGGAGTGCCCGGCAGCGTCACTGAGGAAGATGCCACCGTCCTCGGCCCACACGGTGTCCAGCGCGCCCACCCCCGGTTGGCGGCACAGGCCGACCGCGGTGCCGACGAGGACCGCGCCGGCGGCGAGGCCGACCCGGCCCCAACCACCACGGCCACGCCGGGCCGGGCTCACCGGTGGTTCGACGAAGAGTGCCGTGGCGTGGGCCAGGCGTCGGAGTACGAGCATTCTTCGATCTCCGTGTCCGGCCATCGTCGTCAGAGCGGGTTGGCCCATGCTAAGGGTGCGGACTCAGCCGCGGGACGCGACCTGGCGGACGAGCTTGCCCAGCCGCAGAACATGGCGCAACGAGGGCCGGTGCAGGGTCTGGCGTACACCGCTGCGCACCGCGAGTTGGGTGCGCCGCGCCGCCCCTACCGGCCAGGAGGCGCTGACCCGCCCCGCGGCGATGGGCAGCTCGTGGGTCTTCAACCCGTCCTTGTACCGGGCCTGCCCGCGGCCGAGGTCGATGTGGTCGATGCCTTCGGCTGCGGCCGATTCCGCCATCCGCAGCAGCAGCGCCAATCCGGCGGAGTAGCGGGCGTACTGCATGTCGTAGGCCGGGAACCAGTACGAGAGCACGGACTCGCTGCGGATGCCGAAGTGCGCCGCGACCGGCCGTTCGCCGGCGTACAGCATCGACAGGGTGCCCCGGCACTGCGCGGTGCGGGCCGCGTACAGCTCGGTCACCGCCGCGATGACCCACGGGGTGCGGAACTGGTCGACCGCCCGGGTGCGGTGGTACTGCGCGGATTTCCAGTCCATCACCCGTTGCAGCGACCCGGCGTCGCTGGTCTGGTACTCGAAGCGCAGCGGGCCGATCTCGCGTTCAAGTTTGCGGGTTTTGCGACGGATATCGGCGATGCTGCCGTTCGTTGCTTTCGCCCGTCCGGCGAGGTACTCCGGGAATCCGCCGGAGAGGTCCATGACCGGCGATCCGACGCACCCGGTGTGGTATCGGGCGAACGGTGCCTGGTCGGCCAACAGGTGATCGAACTCCCACACCGGCAGCCGGCAGGCCCGGACCAGCTCCATCGGGTCCCAGTCCAGGCCGGGCGCGTGCACCATGCCCTGACAGTCGGAGATGCCGGCGCCGATCGCCGTACCGAGAAAACGTCCGCGCCACTCGTGCGGGAAGAAGCCGACGATCTGCTGGCCGTCCTGGAGCACCGCGACCCGGGCCGTGTCGCGTGCCGCACCGACGGCGAGGGTGAACTCGGGCGACAGGAACGGGTTGCGCAGGGTCGGGCTGGCGTGTTGCATTGCCCGCCAACGCTCCAGCTCGCCCGGTCCGAGCTCGCCCGGGCGGACGACCGTGATCTTCACCGGGTCAGCGAGCGGTCGAAGACGATCACTGCGGTGCGGGCCAGGATGCGCAGGTCCAGCCAGAGCGACTTGGTCTCGGCGTAGTGCACGTCGATGCTCAGCGCGGTGCGGTAGTCCAGCGTGCTCCGACCGCTCACCTGCCACAGACCGGTCATCCCCGGCCGTACGCTGAACCGCTTCTCCACTTCCGGCGGGAAGAGTTCGGCCTCCCAGGGCACGTACGGGCGTGGTCCGACCAGCGACATCTCGCCGCGTACCACGTTCCACAGCTGGGGCAGCTCGTCGATGCTGGTCTGCCGCAGGAAGCGCCCCACCGGGGCGACCCGGGAGTCCGCGGCCATCTTGTAGATGCCCGGTTGACCGCCGTCCGGCGGGCGCTCGGCGGTCAGTTGCTCCCGCATCAGCCGTCGGTGCTCGCTGTCGTCGTTGTTGACGTACATGGTCCGGAACTTGAAGATCGTGAAGTGTTGCCGGTGCAGGCCGACCCGCTCCTGCCGGAAGAGCACCGGTCCGCGGCTGGTCAGCTTGATGGCGATCGCGACCGCGGTGATCAGTGGCAAGAAGATCAGCAGAAGCGCGATCGCGGCGGCGGACTCGATGATCTGGCGCGCCGAGCGCCGGGGCAACCGGGCGAAGAAGCCGGGCCGCAGGTGCCGCGGGCCGGTGCGGGCCCGGGAGTGCGTGGAGGTGGGTGGCAGCTGCAGTGTCGGGTAGGAGAACTGCGCCGGGACATGGTGGAGCGACGGTGCGTAGCTGCCTTCCCGAAGGTCAGTGCCTGCGCCGCTAGCCGTACCCGGTAACGGGGAACTCCACACGGGAGACTCCTCCGTCACGAATTTGGCGATCAACTCCGTGTCCCTCCGTGACCGTCTGATAACCGCGGAACCGACGAGGTCCGCGATCCAGCCCTCCACCGATGTCGTCAGCGCCACCCCCGGCGATCCCGACCGATGAAGGCCATCGGGTGAAGGGCCTTCGCGGGTGACCGGGTCTGGCGGACGCTAGGAACGTTGTCGCACAAGGCAACCCGTTCGCAAGGGCGCTGAGGATAGACCTTGTGTCACATTGCCTACAGGTGGGGGTCGGACCGCCAGGATCGGATGGACGTTCAGCTGAATTGCGTTGGCCTATCGGCGATCCGACCGCTGGCCGGACGCTGCGCCGGGGTGGTGCGATCGGTCATTCCGGGTCCTACTGGGTCCACTGTGGAATCTCACTCAACCCGGGGTCGCCGGAGCTGGCAGGGCCAGCGGGGGAGCCGGCGTCAGCCGGGCGGACATGCGGCCCGGGGCGGCCGGTGCAGCCTCGTGGCGTCCGCGATCGGGTACCCGAGCTGCGGGTCAGGCGCTGTGCACCGGCTCAGTACACTCGCTCCCACACGCGCGTTTCCGCCATTTGCTACCGGGCAGTAACATCTATCCGCGGAGTTCCGGCCGTTCGCAGGACCACCCATGACCCGGAGGTAGCGCCGTGCAGCAGATCCGCGATGCCATCATGGCGGCCGAGGATGCCGCCGAGCCCGCTGCCGAGTTGGCGAAGCTGGCCGGGTCGGCAGTGCCGCAGAGCTACCGCGGGGTGGTGGTGCGCGCCAGCGAGGTCGGCCTCTTCGAGGGGGTGGCGACCCGGGACAAGGATCCGCGTACGTCGCTGCACGTCCAGGAGGTGCCCACCCCCGAGCTGGGGCCGGGCGAGGCGCTCATCGCCGTGATGGCCAGTGCGGTCAACTACAACACCGTCTGGACGTCGATCTTCGAGCCGGTCCCGACCTTCTCGTTCCTGCAGCGGTACGGCGCCCTCTCCGAGCTCACCAGGCGGCACGACCTGCCGTACCACGTGGTCGGCTCGGACGCCGCGGGTGTGGTGCTGCGGGTCGGCCCCGCGGTGACCGTCTGGAAGCCCGGCGACGAGGTGGTCGCGCACTGCCTGAACGTCGAGCTCGAAGAGGCGGCCGGGCACGACGACACCATGCTCGATCCGCAGCAGCGGATCTGGGGCTTCGAGACCAACTTCGGCGGCCTGGCTGAGCTGGCGCTGGTGAAGGCGAATCAACTGATGCCCAAGCCCCGGCACCTCACCTGGGAGGAGGCGGCCTGCCCCGGGCTGGTCAACTCCACCGCGTACCGCCAGCTCGTCTCGCACCACGGCGCGCAGATGAAGCAGGGCGACACCGTGCTCATCTGGGGCGCCTCGGGTGGGCTCGGCAGCTACGCGACGCAGCTGGCACTCAACGGGGGCGCTACCCCGGTCTGTGTGGTGTCCAGCCCCGAGAAGGTCGAGCTGTGCCGGCGGATGGGCGCCGAACTCGTCATCGACCGTTCCGCTGAGGGTTACCGGTTCTGGAAGGACGAGCAGACCCAGGACCCCGCGGAGTGGCGTCGGTTCGGCGCGAAGGTCCGCGAGCTGACCGGTGGCGAGGACCCGGACATCGTCTTTGAGCACCCCGGCCGGGAAACCTTCGGCGCGAGCGTCTTCGTGGCCCGGCGTGGCGGCACCATCGTTACCTGCGCGTCGACCTCGGGGTACCTGCACCAGTACGACAACCGGTACCTGTGGATGAACCTCAAGCGGATCATCGGCAGCCACTTCGCCAACTACCGTGAAGCCTGGGCGGCCAACCGGCTGGTCGCCCGGGGGAGCGTGCATCCCACGCTCTCCAGGACGTACCCGATGGAGCAGACCGGCCAGGCCGCGTACGAGGTGCACCGCAATGCGCACCAGGGCAAGGTCGGCGTGCTGTGCCTGGCGCCCGGCGAGGGGTTCGGAGTCCGTGACCCGCAGCGGCGGGCCCGGTACGAGGATGCGATCAACCGCTTCCGGGGCGAGTAACTGTACCCGGTCCGACCGGCGACAAAAGGCGCTCAAGTGTCACCTAAGCGGCGCCCTTAACCGGCCCATAAGTTGAACCCTGAACAAACCGTCCAGATTCGTCCGGCACGCTCTTGCGAAGGTGCTGGGGGAGTCTGCGAGTATGTGCCAATGTCCCAGCAGCCGACCTCGCCCGCGTTCTTTGACAACGCCACCGCCGCGAAAGAGTTCAGCATCGTCCTGCGCGGCTACGAGAAGCGCCAGGTAGACGAGTACATCGGGCGGCTGGACGCCGCCCTCTCCCAGTCTGAGATGGTCCGTGCCGAGGCCGAACAGCGCATGAACGATTCGCTGCGCAAGCTGCGCCAGGCCGAACAGCGCCTCAACTCGGTCGAACAACGGCTGACCGACACGAGCAAGCAGCTCGAAGAGAACAGCCGGCCGACCCTCTCCGGCCTCGGTACCCGGGTCGAGCAGATCCTGCGGCTGGCCGAAGAGCAGGCCAACGACCACCGGGGCGAGTCCAAGCGGGAGTCTGAGGGGTTCCTCTCCGCTGCCCGGCTGGAAGCCCGCGAGATCACCGACAAGGCCCGGGCTGAGGCTGCGGCCATGAAGGCGACCGCGGAGCGCGATGCCGGCGGCCTGCGGACCGCGGCGGAGCGCGAGGCCGCCGAGCTGCGGGTGCAGGCCCGACGTGAGGCTGACACACTGCGCGCCGACGCCGACCGGGAGACCAAGCAGCTGCGGGCCGCGACGGGGCATGAGGTCGCCGAGCTGAAGGCGACGGTCGAGCGCGAGGTCGCCACCCTGCGGGCAACCGCCGAGCGGGAGATCACCCAGCTGCGGGCCCGTTCCGCCCGGGAGGCGGAGGAGAAGCGCGCAGAAGCGACCAAGCTGCTCTCCGACGCGCGGGACCGGCGGGACAAGGAAGTCCAGGCGCTGGCGCTGGAGATCGCGGAGCGGCGGGAGAAATCCGAGCGCGAGGAGACCGAGCGGCACGCCGTCACGATCGCCGGAACGCAGAAGATGGTGGTCGAGGCCGAGCAGCGTGCCCGGGTGGCCGAGGAACGGGCCAAGGAGATCGAGCAGCGGGCCGAGGCGCGCCGGATCGAGTCCGAGCGGCTGGCCACCGACACCGAGGGCAAGGCCCGGGCGTTGGCGGAGAAGACGGTCAACGAGGCCCGCGCCGAGGCGCACCGGGTGCTCAGCGAGGCGCGGACCGAAGCCGAGCTGACCACCCACGCAGCCCGCCGCGAGGTCGAGGATCTCACCCGCCAGAAGGAGGCCGTCACCTCCCAGCTCGGCCAGATGCTGTCCGGACTGGCCGGCATCGTGCCCGCCGCAGCCAAGCCGGCGGCGCCGGCTGCCACTGACGACAAGGCCGCCAGGTCGGGCGACGGGCCGAGGATCAACCCTTGACGCGAGGTCGCCCAGGCGACACCGCGGGATGCACGACGCCAGGGTCCGGCAATCTGACCTTGGATGGAACGGGGACGAACGTGGATCCCGTCACGCCGGTGTTTGACCGGCCGTGACGGGACGTCACGTGTGAGGATGGGGACATGGCGCAAGGCGATCAACTGTTCAGCCTGGACCAGGGCTCAGGTGCAGAGCCGGTCTTCGATATTGCCTTGCGAGGGTACGAGAAGCGGCAGGTCGACAGATACGTCGCGATGGCCGAGGCCGAGGTGGCGGCGCTCGCGGCCGAACGCGAGGAGGCTTACGGCCAGATCCAGGCGCTCGCCGCGCAGATCCAACAGCTGCAGGTCGAGCTGATCGACATGCGTCGGCGTACCGCGGCTCAGGCGACGGTGTCGTTCCGCCATCTCGGGCCCCGGGTCGAGCAGATCCTTGCGCTGGCCGAGGAGCAGGCCGAGGCGATCCGGGCCGGCGCCACGCAGGATCTGGTCGACCAGCGCACCGAGGCGGAGCGCCTCCTGCAGGAGACCCGGTCCCGGACCCACCTGGCCAACCAGGACTTCGAGATAACCCTGGCCGCCCGCCGCCAGCAGGAGGAGCAGTCGACCCAGCAGCGCCGGGCCGCCGTGGAGGCCGAGCTGGCCAAGTCCGCGGAGTACGCCGCGAAGCTGCACACCGAAGCCCAGGAGGCGTTGCGCGCCGCCCACGTTGAGGCCCAACGGATCGGGCAGGCTGCCAGCAGCAAGGTGGAGCAGGCGCAGGCCCAGGTCGAGGCTCAGCTCCGCGACGTCGGTGCCCACCTCGACTCCGAGGCGGTGCAGCGGCGCACCGCACTCCAGCGCGAATGCGAAACCCTGAAGGCCGACGCCGAGCGGTACGCCGCGCAGCTGCGTACCCAGGTGGATACCCAGGCCGCGGCGGTACGGGCGCAGGTTGAGGGGCAGTTGGCGGGTCTGCGTCAGCAGGCCGACCAGGTGCGGGCCCAGGCGACTGAGCAGGCGGCGGCGATCCGGGCCGCGGCGGAGCAGGAAGCCGCGCGGCTGCAGGCGACGATGCAGAAGGATCTCAGCACGGTCCGGGCCAGCATCGACTCCGAGGCGACCCAGCTCCGCTCGACAGCACAGAACGACGTGGCCCAGCTTCGGGCTGCGGCCGAGAACGAGGCTTCCCAGCTGCGTGCCGCGGCCAGCGCCGAGGTGGCCCAGTTGAAGGCCGCTGCCGGTGCCGAGGCGAACCAGATCTGGGCTTCCGCCAAGAGCGAGGCCGCCCAACTGCGCACGTCCGCCAGCGAGGAGAACGCCCAGCTGCGGGCCGCGTTCGAGCAGGAGCTTGCCGAGCTGCGGGCCGCGCTGCAGGCCGAGGCCGACCAGGTGCGTGCCGCCGCGCAGGCCGAGGCCGAGCGGGTTCGGGCGGAAGCCGAGCAGGTCAAGGTGGAGGCGGAACGCATCGCCGACGAGTCTCTGCAGGTCGCCACCGAGGCGGAAGCTCAGGCTTCGGCGGCCCGGGCAAAGGCCGAGGAGGCTGCCCAGCATGGGCAGGAGGCGGCTCGCGCCGACGCCGAGGCGATCCTGGGCGCCGCCCGGGCACAGGCCGAACGCATCGTCGAGCAGGCCCGCGGGGAGGCTGCCGCCGAGGATGCCCGGGTCGCTGCGGAGCGGGCGGAGGCCGCGGAAAAGCTGGAGCGGGCGTCCGCCGAGCAGACCGCGCGGCTGCGGAGGGCGGCGAAGGATCCTCGCGGTGTTGCCGCGGAGATGGAGCGGATCGAGCTGCCGACCGCCGGACACCCTGCCGTACACCAGGAAGAGCTTGAGCTCGACGCGGAGGTCGGGGAGAAGGTCGGCGCCGACGCCGACTGACGGTGGGTGCGGGATCGGGCCCCGGTTTGGCCCGGTCAGTGCCCTGCCGCGGGCTGTACCAGCTCGACCAGCACCCCGCCGGCATCCTTCGGGTGCACGAAGTTGATCTGCGAGTCGGCGGTACCGCGCTTGGGCTGCTCGTAGAGCAGGCGTACCCCGCGGGCCCGCAGCGCGGCGCAGGCCACCTCGATATCGGCCACGGTGTACGCCACCTGCTGCACCCCGGGTCCGTTGCGGTCCAGGAACTTCGCGATCGTCGACGATGGCGAGAGCGGGGCGAGCAGCTGGATGCAGCCGCCCGAGGGATCCGGGCCGACCGACATCATGGCCTCCCGTACCCCCTGCTCCTCGTTGGTCTCGACGTGTGCACAGCGCATCCCGAAGACCCGCGTGTACAGCTCGATCGCCGCGTCCAGGTCGGGCACCGCCACGCCGACATGGTCGATCCGGAGCAGCCCGGGCCACGGCGGTTGGGGTGATGGAGGCAACGTCGAGGACTCTTCTGTCATGGAGTTAGTCTGACCGAACTACCGTTAAGGCCAGTTGCGAGGGTGTCGCTGGCACCCCGACCGCGTCGGAGGTCCCGCCCATGAGTTCGGTGATCGTCAACGGTGCGCGTACCCCGATGGGCCGCCTGCTCGGCGCGCTCAAGGACTTCCCCGCGACCGCGCTCGGCGGGATCGCGATCAGGGCGGCACTGCAGCGCTCCGGCGTGGCTGCCGAGCAGGTGCAGTACGTCATCATGGGCCAGGTGCTGCAGGCCGGCTGCGGCCAGATCCCGGCCCGGCAGGCGGCGATCGCGGCCGGCATCCCGATGACGACCCCCGCGTTGACCGTCAACAAGGTCTGCCTCTCCGGCCTCGACGCGATCGCCCTCGCCGACCAGCTCATCCGGCTCGGCGAGTTCGACATCGTGGTGGCCGGTGGCATGGAGTCGATGACGAACGCTCCGCACCTGCTGCTCGGGCAGCGGCAGGGATACAAGTACGGCGACGTGGTGGTCAAGGACCATATGGCGCTGGACGGGCTCACCGATGCCTACGACGCCTGCTCGATGGGCGAGTCAACCGAGCGGCACAATGGCCGGCTGAACATCAGCCGCGAGGAGCAGGACGCCTTCGGGGCCACCAGCCACCAGCGCGCGGCAGCGGCCCAGCAGAACGGGGTCTTCGCCGAGGAGATCGTTGGAGTGCCGATCCCGCAGCGGGGAGGAGCGGGCTCACGAGCGAGCGAGCCGGTTCTTGTCGTCCATGATGAGCAGATCCGGCCGGAGACCACTGCCGAGTCGCTGGCGAAGCTGCGCCCGGCCTTCGGCGCGGACGGCACCATCACCGCCGGTACCGCCTCGCCGATCTCCGACGGTGCCTGCGCGGTGGTCGTGATGAGTCAGGCGAAGGCGGCGGAACTGGGCCTGTCCTGGCTGGCCGAGATCGGGGCGCACGGCAACGTGGCCGGCCCGGACAACTCGCTGCACGCCCAGCCGGCCAACGCCATCAGGCACGCGTTGGGCAAGGACCGGCTCGACGTCGACGCCCTTGACCTCATCGAGATCAACGAGGCCTTCGCCGCCGTCGGCATCCAGTCCATGCGTGAGCTGGGGGTGGGGGCGGAGAAGGTGAACGTCAACGGCGGGGCGATCGCGCTCGGCCACCCGATCGGGATGTCCGGTGCCCGGCTGGCGCTCACCCTGGCGCTGGAGCTGCGCCGTCGCGGCGGTGGGCTGGGGGCGGCTGCCCTCTGCGGGGGCGGTGGCCAGGGCGACGCCCTGCTGCTGCGGGTACCCCGTTCGTGATCGAGCAGCCAGGGCGGGTCCTGCGGCGCAGCAGCGACGTCCCCGCGTTGGTGGCCGCTGCGCGTACGGGCGACCCGCGTGCGGTGGCGCGCCTGATCACCCTGGTGGAGAACGACGACCCGGCGCTCGCCGAGGTGGCTGCGGCGCTGGCGCCGTACAGCGGTACCGCCCAGGTGATCGGGCTCACTGGCGCGCCCGGCGTGGGCAAGTCCACCACCACGAACGAACTGGTGCGGGCGCTGCGCGCGCAGGGCAGACGGGTGGGGGTGCTCGCGGTTGACCCGTCCAGTCCGTACTCCGGCGGGGCGATCCTCGGTGACCGGGTACGGATGCAGGACCACGCCACCGATACCGGGGTGTACATCCGCTCGATGTCCTCGCGCGGGCACCTGGGCGGGCTGGCGTCGGCGACCCCGCAGGCGGTACGGGTCCTGGAGGGTGCCGGCTGCGAGGTGGTACTCGTCGAGACCGTCGGCGTCGGGCAGGCCGAGGTGGAGGTGGCCAGCCTCGCGGACACCACACTGGTCTTGCTCGCTCCGGGGATGGGCGATGCCATCCAGGCGTTCAAGGCCGGCATCCTGGAGATCGCCGACATCTTCGTGGTGAACAAGGCCGATCGTGACGGTGCCGACGCCACGTACCGCGACCTCCAGGGCGCCATCGCGCTCGGCGAACGGGCCGCGGGGGACTGGCGCCCCCAGGTGATCCGGGCGGTGGCGCTGCGCGGCGAGGGGATCGACGACATCCTCGCCGCGATCGACAAGCACCGGGAATGGCTGCAGGCGCACGGTGAGCTGACCCGGCGGCGCCAGGCCCGGGCCGCAGCCGAGGTGGAGGCGATCGCGCTGGCCACGCTGCGGGCCCGGATCGGCTCGCTGCGCAACGGTACGGCGTTGGCGTCGCTCGCTGAGCGGGTCGCCGCAGGGGAGCTGGACCCGTACGCCGCGGCCCACCAGCTGCTCAGCGGGTTGGACGCATAGTTCTCGGCAAATGCCGTTTTGTCGACTCCCCCTGCTGGCGGGGCACGGGTACGCTGCGCACGGCTGAGCAGCATGGACCTGCCGAGCAGCAATGGACCTAGGGGAGAACGAGTCATGAGCGAGACAACCGCGGAAGCAACCGCGGCGAGTGGGCCGAGCGTCGAGGCGGCGCCGAACTCGGACAGCGGGCAGGAGACCAGCTCCTACGGCCGCTTCCAGGATAAGGCCGGCGAGGTCGCCGAAAAGGTCAGCGGGGTGGCTGGCGAGGTCGCCGAGAAGGTCGGCGACATGGCTGGCGAGGTCGCCGGGAAGGTCGGCGAGGTGGCTGGCGACGTGGCGGAGAAGGTCGGCGACGTGGCGGAGAAGGCTGTCGCTGCGTCCGGCCGGATCGCCGCCCAGGTCGTGGACCGGTTACGCAACAGCGCCGAGCTCGCTGCGGAGCGGGGCAGCACGGTGATCCACCCCGAGGTGGTCGAGAAGATCGTCGGCATCGCCACCCGTGAGGTGCCCGGCGTGTACGACCTGGGCGGCGACGTCGCGCGGGTCTTCTCCGCCGTCAAGGAGCGCATCGGCCTCGGCGAGGCCGATGCCGACCAGGGCGTGTCGGTGCGCCTGGAGGGCAACACCGCGGAAGTCAAGATCGTAATCGTGATCGAGTACGGCTTCGTCGTGTACTCGGTGACCGAGAAGGTGCGCACCAAGGTGATCGGGGCCGTGGAGAACCTGCTCGGGCTCGAGGTGCTCGTGGTCGACATCATCGTGGACGACGTGCACGTGACCGAGAGCGCCCCGGCCGCCAGCGCGACGCCGGGTGGGGTCAGCTACCAGTAGTCCCAGGTTCAGATCCCGAATGCCTGGGCGCGTTTTCGTTGCGCGCCCAGGCATTCAGGATCCGGATGAACAACCCCTACTATTCAGTAATGAACGCCGACGAGATCGCCAGCGGCCGCGAGCGCTGGCAGCGCCGGTACGACGCGTCAGCCACGCGCGATGCCGATTTCACGACGCTGTCCGGAGCAGCGGTCGACCCGGTGTACGGCCCACCGCCCGGCGTGCACGTCGAAGGTTTCGAACGGATCGGCTGGCCGGGCGAGTACCCGTACCCCCGCGGCCTGCACGCGACCGGGTACCGCGGGCGGACCTGGACCATCCGGCAGTTCTCCGGCTTCGGCAATGCCCAGCAGACCAACGCGCGGTACAAGATGCTCCTCGGCGCGGGCGGCGGTGGCCTGTCGGTCGCGTTCGACATGCCCACCCTGATGGGGCGCGACTCGGACGACCCGCAGGCGCTCGGCGAGGTCGGCCACTGCGGCGTGGCGGTGGACTCCGCCGCTGACATGGAAGTCCTCTTCGACGGCATCCCGCTCGCTGACACGACAACGAGCATGACCATCTCGGGTCCGGCGGTGCCGGTCTTCTGCATGTACCTGGTCGCCGCGGAGCGCCAGGGCGCCGATCTGTCCACTCTGGACGGCACGCTGCAGACCGACATTTTCAAGGAGTACATCGCACAGAAGGAGTGGCTGTTCCCGCCCGAGCCGCACCTGCGCCTGATCGGCGACCTGATGGAGTACTGCGCCCGCGAGATCCCGAAGTACAAGCCGCTCTCGGTCTCGGGGTACCACATCCGCGAGGCCGGCGCGACCGCCGCGCAGGAGCTGGCGTTCACCCTCGCCGACGGCTTCGGCTACGTCGAGCTGGGGATCTCCCGGGGGCTGGACGTCAACGTCTTCGCGCCGGGGCTGTCGTTCTTCTTCGACGCGCACCTCGACTTCTTCGAGGAGATCGCCAAATTTCGGGCCGCGCGGCGGATCTGGGCCCGCTGGATGCGCGAGGAGTACGGCGCCACGAGTGAGAAGGCGCTGTGGCTGAGGTTCCACACCCAGACCGCCGGGGTGTCGCTGACCGCGCAGCAGCCCGTGAACAACGTCGTGCGTACCGCCATCGAGGCGTTGTCGGCGGTGCTCGGCGGTACCAACTCGTTGCACACCAACGCCCTCGACGAGACCATGGCGCTGCCCACCGATGAGGCCGCCGAGATCGCCCTACGAACCCAGCAGGTGATCATGGAGGAGATCGGGGTCACCAACGTCGCCGACCCGCTCGGCGGCTCGTGGTACGTCGAGGCGCTCACCGACCGGATCGAGACCGAGGCCGAGGCGACCTTCGCCCGGATCCGGCAGATGGGATCGGACGGGACGATGACCTCCGGGATCCTGCGCGGGATCGAGGACGGCTGGTTCATGGCCGAGATCGCGGACAGCGCCTTCGCCTACCAGCAGGCGCTGGAGAAGGGCGACAAGAAGATCGTCGGAGTCAACTGCCACACCTCGACCGGCGCCCGCGATCTGGAGATCCTGCGGATCTCGCACGAGGTCGAACTGGAGCAGCGCCGCGAGCTCGACCGGCGCCGCGCGGCCCGGGACGACGCGACGGTCCGCGGTGCGCTGGCCCGGATGGTCGCCGCGGCCCGCACCGACGAGAATCTGATCCCCGCGATGCTGGACGTGGCCCGCGCCGAGGGCACCCTTGGCGAGATCTGCGACGCGCTGCGCGTCGAGTGGGGTGTGTACCGGGAGCCGGCCCGCTTCTGACCGGGCGGTAGCCGTATCCGGATGCCGCAGGTACCGCAGTTCGGAGTGGGCGAAGACATCCAGACCATCCGTGCCGGTGCGGGTGGTCGCCTTTGCCGAGCTGGTTCAGGGGGAGCCACTCGTTGACCGCCCCGAGCAGTTCCATCGCCGTTGGCGCACCCACCCCGGGCCGGTCGGCCCGGCGACACCCCGGCAGTAGCGAATGATCGGTGCCGGCGGGATCGCGGCATCGCGTCGCCGCTGGGCGAGCAGTACCGTGCGGACCAGTCGGGCGATCGAGCATGCATCGCGGTCCATGCCGCAGCTACACAACCCGTCTTGCCGTAGCAAATGTCCGGACCACACCGTCCGGCCCAGCTGGTCATAGAAGCCGTCCATGCCGCTCCTCCTCGTTGCACACCAACGCGCTGGACGAGACCACGACGCCGACGATCAGGTCGGTGATTAGGCTGGCCCGGTCCGCGTCGAACAAGGCAACCAACGCCCGCCCGACCCGGTCGTCGTTCAGCCATGCGGTGTCCCCACCCGGCAGGCCCACCAGGCCGGGCGCGTACGGGGCGGTCCACTCACCCATCCCATACAACGGCGCCCGGCCGACCAGCAGGTTGATCACCAGCAACCGGATCGCAGTCGCTGGCGTCAGCTTGAACCGCCGGTCAGGCTCCGGCAGCCACCGGCCCACCGCCGCGTCCAGACCGGTGCGGTCCACGAAGTGGTTGATCAGCGGCAGCGCCCCCAACCGGTGACTGACCAACCCGAACGGGCCACCTTTCGGCGTGTCCACGCCCACCTCCGCCCCTCGACTGTCCTTCCGTTTCACCTACGGACGGACAGTCCCGGATGGGACACCGACGCGCCGAGCATGGAGGAGGAACATGTCCGACGACGAGATCGCCCGGCTGCAACGTCGCTATCGCGAGCTCCAGAAGCGCCTGCAGAGCCTCGGGTTCGCCGTCGCGGGCACCATCACCGAGCGCTACACCGCCTGTGGCAAGGCCAACTGTTGCTGCAACGCCGACCCGCCCCAACGACACGGGCCGTACTACCAGTACAGCCGCAAGGTCGCCGGCAAGTACCCAGGAGGCTACACAGAAAAATTTGCGCGGAGGCTCCGGTATCCCTCACCGCTGCCAACGGATTCGCACCGGCAGCGGCGGTGATTAGGATCGTCTGGGACGCATGGCGGCGGACTTAAGGTGGCGGGTAGTGGGGACATCGAGTGTCTCGGGAGACTCCGACATTGCGGTGCTATCAGGGCTGAGTGCGGCCCTGCTCGGCGGATCGGGGCTGGCGGATGAAGTCATTCGTTTCGGGGATCGGTTCCCGTGGGCTCTTGGAGGGCTGTTCATCGCCGTGACGCGCCGTCGTTTCGGGCTCCCTCCGGACGTCCGCAAGATCACCCGATTCGTTGCGCGGGTAGCCGTCACCCGAAGCGCGGAGGCGCTTCCTCGCCGAGAGGCGGAGGCGATCATCCGCGGTGTCCTGGGGGAGCCGGAGATCGCCGCGCACGTTCCGGCTGGCACTGGGCTAGATCTTCGGGTGGGGGAGTTGGTGATCGTGGAGACGCTGGGGTGTCAATCCTTGTCGCCGGAAGACGTCTCGCTCCTGTTCGACGAGATGGAGCGAGTTCTGGATGCCGTAGCCGGGCTCGTGGCGGAGTGTGGGACGGAGTTGGCGAGGTGGACCGAGGCGCGCACCGCGTCAAAGCCGACTGCAACTCCGCGCGAGTGGCGATCAGTTCCTCACGAAGCGAAACCACCAACGCGGCAAGCACCTCATACGAGGGACACGGCAGGTCGTCAGACACAACCGGACACTACGATCCAGACAACGCAATCACTGACAGCGCACGGAATCCGGAGCGTTAGCCACAACCCGGACTACGAACGAGGGTCTGGCAGACCTGACCAGTTGCTCGTGGGCAATGTGAGACCACGCGGTCGCGGTGATCGACGCAGCTCGGCCGAGCCTCGTACGCTGGTCGGTCTGTGGCTGCGGGCTGTCATGCTGCAAGAGTCTGAGCTTCGGGAGCAGGTGCTCCAGCGCATGGAACAGGGGGAAGGCATGCGCAGGGCCGAGGTCGAGTGTGTCCGGACCAACTTAGACCTGATTGTGCGCGAATATTTCCAGCCCCCAACCGACGTACCCGAGATCAGCCGTTTCGTTTCAGAACTTAGGGAACTCGTTGGGCCGCAAGGTTGGGGAGTGCTGGAGGCCGAGGCTCTCATTCGCGCCGGCTTGGGTGAGACGGACGTATTGACTGAGGACATTGAACTCTCGGTCGTCTTGAAGGTCGGCATGTTTGTCGCGTGGTTGGTCGCCGAGCGCATGGGCCTCACTCCCGCACGTATCGGCGAGGTGATCCTGGCCGCTGAGGTGTTGACGAGCGAGCGTGGCTGGCAGCCCACTCTCGCAAGCTAACCGGCGGTGCCCGGGGCAGCCGTGGTCGGAATCGGCGCTCCGGTCCGTGCAAGCCGCGTCGCTCTGTGCCGGCGCGGTGTTTGCGCCGGAGCACTGCTCTCGGCGGGGGACGCTATTGCCGACCCCGAGCGTGAGTTATTGCGTGACCAGACCGTCGAACTGGAGTGGTCCCACGTGACCGGGGACCCCGAGGCAACGGTGTTCATTCTCGCTCGAAAGAGCCGGCTGGCGGGAGACATGGGCGACCCGCCGAAGCCGTCGACGTTGCCGATGCCGCCATGAATTTGGCCCGGCCCCGAAGCCGCCTTGCGGCAATCTCAGCTACCTACCGTGCGCTCCAGGGGGACACGGACACGCACGACTCGCCGCCCGGGTCCGTGTATCGGACGGCCGGCCGCATTGGCGGGCAGTGGCGTGCCGCGCGGCCGCGGGGCGTGCCAGACTAGACAACCATGAGCAACCCACGGACCACTCCTTCGATCTTCACGCGAGGCGCGGTGGACCTCGGCGCGTTGCGCGCCAAGGCAGGGACGCAGCCGCAACGCTCCGCACCGGTCGACGCGGGCGGGAATGAATCCGGCACGGCAGCGGGGCAGCCCGCCGATGCGTCAGGCGGCCCAGCGGCTGGAGCTGGCGGTGCGGCTCACGGCGGATCAGCCGGCGACAGCGCGGCGCCGGGCGCGGCAGGCGGTGGAGTGGTGGTCATCGACGTCACCGAGGCCACCTTCACCACCGAGGTGCTCGAACGGTCCATGGCGACCCCGGTGGTGGTCGACTTCTGGGCCGAGTGGTGCGCGCCCTGCAAGCAGCTCTCCCCGGTGCTGGAGAAGCTGGCCATCGAAGGCGACGGCGCCTGGGTGCTGGCCAAGGTCGACGTCGACGCCAACCCGCGGCTGGCTCAGATGTTCCGGGTTCAGGGCATCCCGATGGTGTACGCGGTCGTCGGTGGTCAGCCGGTGGACGCCTTCACCGGCGTGGTGCCCGAAGCCCAGCTGCGGCAGTGGCTCGACGCGATCCTGCGGGCCGGCGGGGTGCAGGTGCAGACCCCGGAGGACCCGCGGCTCGCCGCCGCGGACGAGGCGATGATGGCCGGCGACTTCGGCACCGCCGAGCAGGCGTTCAAGAAGATCCTGGCGGAGAGCCCGGCCGACGCGGTCGCCGAGGCGGGGCTGGCTCAGGTCGGGCTGCTACGCCGGGTCACCGGTATCGACGCCACGGCCGTACTCGCCTCGGCGCTGGACCGGCCCGACGACCTGCCGGCACAGCTGCTCGCCGCTGACGTGGAGGTGATCCTGGGCCGCGCCGAGCAGGGGTACGCCCGCCTGGTTGACCTGGTCCGGCGTACCAGCGGCGACGAACGCGACAAGGCGCGCGCGCACCTGCTGTCGTTGTTCACGGTCGCCGGTCCCGACGATCCGGCGGTGGCCGCAGCGCGGCGCTCGCTGGCCAGCGCCCTCTTCTGACCCGAGGAGCGTCATGCGCCGGATCGCTGTTCTCGATGCGCCCTCCAACCTGGGGCTGCGGCCGCCGACCGCCACCTCGGTGCCGGGCTGTGCCAAAGCACCCGGTGCGTTACGTGACCACGGGCTGCTCGCCCGGCTCGGTGCGCACGACGCCGGGTGTGTCACCCCGCCGCGGTACGACCCCGGTGACTGGAGACCCGGCGACGGGGTGGCGCACGCCGGGGCGATCGCTGCCTACACGCGACGGCTGGCCGACCGGATCGGTGCGCTGCTCGACAACGGGGACTTTCCGGTGGTACTGGGTGGGGACTGCTCGATCCTGCTCGGCGCGGCACTGGCGATGAGCCGTCGTTCGTCCGAAGTGGACGGACATGTACCCGGCCGGATCGGACTGGTCTATGTGGACGGTCACTCGGACTTCCGGCATCCGGGCAACGCTTCATATGTGGGCGCAGCCGCCGGCGAGGATCTGGCCCTGGCGACCGGCCGGGGGCAGGCGGACCTCGCCGCGATCGAGTCGCGCCGCCCGTACTTCCGTGATGCCGACGTGGTGGTGCTCGGGATCCGCGGGCATGACGAGCACCGCTCGGAACTGCAGACCGCCGGGATCGCCCACCGGGGGGTACAGCAGCTGCGGGTCGAGGGCGCGGCCCGGACCGCCCTGTGGGCCCGCAACCACCTGTCCCCGTGCACCGGATTCTGGGTGCACGTCGACGTCGACGTACTGGATCCCGCCGTGATGCCGGCCGTCGACGCGCCTGACCCGGGGGGGATCGCCTATGCCGAGTTGGAGCTGCTGCTCGCCGGTCTGGTCGGCACGCCGCGCTGCCTCGGTGTCGAGGTGACGGTCTTCGACCCGGACTATGACGCGGACGGCCGCTTCGCGGGCGAGGTGGTCGACACCCTGGTCACCGCGCTGGCCGGGCTCGCCCACGCCGACGCTCACCCGGATCACCGGCGCGACGCGGATCACCGGCACGACGCGGACCCGCGGGACGACGCGGATCACCGGCACGACGCGGACCCGCGGCACGACGCGGATCACCCTGTCGGCCCGGCGATCGGGTCCGAGCTGCCGGCGGCCACCGGCAGCCGGGCCAGTGCCCACGGCCGGCGCATCCCGCCGGCCCGGTCCCCGTCCGACCCGATCATCGGGGTCGCACTCTCCTCCGGCGTGGCCGACGAAGACCGCTAGCAGCCCTGACCGGGCCCGCCATCGCCGTTAGGCTGTGATATTGGGGCCTCCACAATGATGTGGACGGCGAGGGGGTGGCAGGGATGGACCAGCACCGGGACGCGAGCGGCGTCGGGTACCGGCGCGTCGACGACAGTGTCGATGACAGTGTCGACGACGGCGGCGAGGACGGGGCCGCGGAGGAGACCGCGCTCGACCAGCCGATACCCAACACCGAGCGGCTGGTGGCCGAGGCTGTCACCGTGGCCAGAGCCTTCGGCGGCACGGCGCTGGCGGAGCTGGTCGCGCACTACTGGCGCTTCGTCCCGGACGAGGAGTTGGTCGGGCACTCGCCCGCCGAGCTGGTCGACGCGAGCGCCTCGCACCGGGTGCTGGCCGATGGACGCCTCGCCGGTGAGTTGGGATTGCGGGTCACCCGGGGCCGCGAGGGCGGGCACAGCGTCGTGGAGATCGTTGCCGACGATGCGCCGTTCCTGGTCGACTCGGTGACCGCCGCGCTGACCGCCCGTGATCTCGACGTCCACCTGCTGGTGCACCCGCTGCTCGTGGTGCGCCGGGAGCCCTTGGGCGCGCTCGCCGAGGTCCGGATCGGGGTCGAGCCCGAGGATGCCGTGGCCGGCGACACCGTCGAGAGCTGGATGCGGATCGAGATCGACCGGATCCGCGACGATGCGATGGCCGACGAGCTCCGCAAGGACATCGCCCGGGTACTCACCGACGTCCGTGAGGCGGTCGAGGACTGGCCGAAGATGCGCCTGCAGGCGCTGACCCTCGCCGACGAACTGGCCGGGGCGGCGCTGCCGGTACCGGAGAAGGACATCACCGACTCGGTCGAGCTGCTGCGGTGGCTGGCCGACGACCACTTCACCTTCCTCGGCTACCGGGAGTACCGGCTGGTCGAGGGGGCCGACGGGGAGAAGCAGCTGCAGGCGATGCTCGGGGCCGGGTTGGGGATCCTGCGCTCGGACCAGCCGGTGCCGCGGGTGCTGCTGTCGATGACCCCGGAGTCCTACGCGAAGGCGCTGGAGAAGCGGCTGCTGGTCATCACCAAGGCGAACTCGCGGGCCACTGTGCACCGCTCCGCGTACCTGGACTACATCGGCTTCAAGATGTTCGACCCGGACGGCAACGTGGTCGGCGAGCGGCGTTTCCTCGGCCTGTTCACCTCGGCGGCGTACCGCACGAGTGTGCGCGAGCTGCCGGTGGTGCGGCGCAAGGCCGAGGAGGTGATCGAGCGTTCCGGGCTCTCGCCGCGCAGCCACTCCGGCAAGGATCTGCAGGAGATCCTGGAAACGTACCCCCGTGACGAGCTCTTTCAGATCTCCACCGACGACCTGTACCGCTCGGTGCTGGGTGTCCTGCGGATGGCCGGGCGCCGGCAGCTGCGGCTGTTCCTGCGCCGCGACGCGTACGGCAGGTTCTTCTCGTGTCTGGTGTACCTGCCGCGGGACCGGTTCACCACGGCCAACCGGATGAAGATCCAGGAGATCCTGCTCCGCGAGCTCCACGGCGTCGGGGTGGACTACACCACCCGGGTCAGCGAGAACACTCTCGCGCGGGTGCACTTCATCGTGCGGGTCGACCCGCACAACCCACCGCAGGGCATCGACGTCGATGCGGTGACCCTGTTGCTGGGCGACGCCACCCGGCTGTGGGACGACGACTTCCGCCTGGTGCTGGAGCACAAGCTCGGTGAGGAGCCGGCGAAGGCGCTGTACACCCGGTACCACGACGCGCTGCCCGAGGCGTACAAGGACGAGCACAACCCGTACGAGGCGGCCAAGGACGTGGCCAAGATGGAGCTGCTCGAAGAGCCCGGGCAGCTGGCCATGCACGTGTTCCGCCGCCGCGGAGACGAGAAGGACCTGCGCTTCAAGGTTTTCCGGTACGGCGAGCCGATGGTCCTCTCCGACGTGCTGCCGGTGATGCACTCGCTCGGGGTACAGGTGACCGACGAGCGCCCGCACGAGGTGCGCCGTAGCGACGGCATGATCTACCTGTACGACTTCGGGCTGCGGCTGCCGGCCGACTCGCGCGATCTGGTCGAGGTACGCCCACACATGGAGAACGCGTTCTCGGCGACCTGGCGGGGCGAGGCCGAGATCGACGGGTTCAACGCGCTGGTGCTGCGGGCCGGGCTCACCTGGCGGCAGGTGGTGGTGCTGCGGGCGTACGCGAAGTACCTGCGCCAGGCCGGCACGATCTACTCGCAGGCGTACCTGGAAGCGGCCTTCCTGGCCCATCCGGAGATCGCGGTGCTGCTGGTCCAGCTCTTCGAGACCCGGTTCGACCCGAGGCTGCAGCTCTCCGACGACCGGCGCGCCGGGGCCGCTGCCGGGATCGTCGCCGAGCTGGGCGGCCGGCTGGACGCGGTGACCAGTCTCGACCAGGACCGGATCCTGCGGGCGTACCTGACGCTCATCGGGGCAACCCTGCGCACGTCGTTCTTCCAGCGCGGTACCCGGGGCGAAGCGGCCGGCAGGCCGAAGTCCTATGTGGCCTTCAAACTCGACCCGCAGGCGATGCCGGACCTGTTGCCCGCGCCCCGGCCGCGTTTCGAGATCTGGGTGTACTCGCCGCGCTTCGAGGGGGTGCACCTGCGCTTCGGCCCGGTGGCCCGGGGTGGGCTGCGCTGGTCGGACCGGCCGGAGGACTTCCGCACCGAGATCCTTGGCCTGGTCAAGGCGCAGATGGTGAAGAACTCGGTGATCGTGCCGACCGGGGCCAAGGGCGGCTTCGTGCTCAAGCGGCCGGTCTCGCCCTCCGGGGCGAGTGCGCCGGCCCCGCAGACCACAGCGGACCGGGAGGCCCAGCAGGCCGAAGGGGTGTCCTGCTACAAGCTCTTCATCTCGGCACTGCTCGACGTGACGGACAACCTCGACGGCGGCAAGGTGGTGCCACCGCCCGACGTCGTCCGCCACGACGCCGACGACACGTACCTGGTGGTCGCCGCGGACAAGGGCACCGCCACGTTCTCGGACATCGCCAACGAGATCTCGGTGGCGTACGGGTTCTGGCTCGGCGACGCGTTCGCCTCCGGCGGATCGGCCGGGTACGACCACAAGAAGATGGGCATCACCGCCCGTGGCGCCTGGGAGTCGGTGAAGCGGCACTTCCGCGAGGTGACGAGTGGAAGCGGTGAGCCCGGCCGCGAGGTGACGAGTGGAAGCGGTAAGCCCGGCCGCGAGGTGACGAGTGGAAGCGGTGAGCCCGGCCGCGAGGTGGGCGTGGACACCCAGAGCCAGGACTTCACGATGGTCGGCATCGGGGACATGTCGGGTGACGTCTTCGGCAATGGCGCGCTGCTCAGCCGGCACATCCGGCTGGTGGCGGCCTTCGACCACCGGCACATCTTCGTCGACCCGAGTCCGGAGGCCGAGAAGTCCTCTGTGGAGCGTCGACGCCTCTTCGACCTGCCGCGCTCGTCCTGGGACGACTACGACCGTTCGTTGATCTCCACCGGTGGCGGGGTGTGGCCGCGGACCGCCAAGTCGATCGCCGTCGCGCCCGAGGTCCAGGCAGCGCTGGGTATCCCGGCGGGGGTGAGCGCCCTCTCCCCGGTGGAGCTGATCCGGGCCATCCTCTGTGCCCCGGTCGACCTGCTGTTCAACGGCGGGATCGGTACCTACGTCAAGGCCGCCGGCGAGACCCACGCCGACGCCGGTGACAAGGCCAACGACGCGGTACGGGTGAACGGCAAGGAGCTGAACTGTCTCGTCGTCGGGGAGGGCGGCAACCTCGGCCTGACCCAGCGCGGACGGGTGGAGTACGCACTGCGCGGCGGGCGCCTCGCCACCGACTTCATCGACAACGCGGCTGGGGTGGACTGCTCCGACCATGAGGTGAACATCAAGATCCTGCTCGGTGCCGCGGTCGCGGCGGGCGAGCTGGAAGCGTCCGGCCGCAACGGGTTGCTGGCCGAGATGACCGGGGAGGTCGCCGCGCTGGTGCTGCGCGACAACTACGAGCAGGCGTGCGCGTTGGGCAATGCCCGGGCGCAGAGCCGTTCGCTGCTGCCGGTACACCGCCGAATGATCGCGGACTTTGAACGGCGCGGGCAACTCGACCGTACCCTCGAAGCACTCCCCACCGACGAGGAGTTGGCCGCCCGGGCCGAGGCCGGGCACGGTCTGACCTCGCCCGAGTTCGCGGTGTTGCTGGCCCACATGAAGATCGTGCTCAAGCGGGAGGTCGGCGAGGACCCGCTGCCGGATGAGGCGTGGACCGACGAGGTCCTGCTCAGCTACTTCCCGACCCCGCTGCGCCAGCGCTACGCCGGGTGTGCCGCCGGACATCCGCTGCGTCGCGAGATCGTGACGACGGTGCTGGTGAACGAGGCGGTCAACCACGGCGGCACCTCGTTCTTCTACCGGGCCATGGAGGAGACCGGGGCGAGCGCTGCGGATGTGCTGCGGGCGTACGTCGTGGTGCGTGAGGTGTACCGGCTGCCCGAGCTGTGGCGCGCCGTGGAGGCACTGGACCACCGCGTCACGGTGGACGCCCAGACCGCCAGCTACCTGCGGGTACGCCGGCTGCTCGACCGTACGGTGCGCTGGCTGGTCTCCAACCGGCGCGCGCCGATCGACGTCCCGGCCGAGATCGCTCTGCTCGCCCCGGGCGTCAACCAACTGCTGCCGCAGTTGGGCACGCTGTTCCGCGGCAACGAGCGCCAGGCGCTGCGCGACGACGCGGCCGGTCTGGTCCGGATGGGGATGCCGGACGGGATCGCCGATCTCGCCACCCGGTTGATGTACGGCTTCGGCCTGCTCGACATCGTGGAGACCGCGCGCGCCACCGGCCACGACGTCGGCGAGATCGCCGCGGTGTACTTCGTGCTCTCCGAACGTTTCCGGGTCGACGACCTGTTGTCGAAGATCTCGGCGCTGCCCCGGGAGGACCGCTGGCAGACGCTGGCCCGGATGGCGCTGCGCTACGACCTGTACGCGGCGTTGGCCGGGCTCACCGTGGAGGTGCTCGCCTCGACGCCGGCCCAGGCCGGCCCGGAGCAGCGGGTGGCCCAGTGGGAGCAGACCAACGCGGCCTCGATTGCCCGGATCAGCAACGCGATCGGCGAGTTCGACGAGTCGCGCGCCGACCTTGCTGCACTGTCGGTGCTGCTGCGCCAGATCCGGACCCTGGTACGCACGACCGCCGCTGCGGGATAGCGGTACCCGAACTGGTTAACCGGTCCGATAACCCGACAAACGCTGGCCGTCGGTTGTAGCGTCCAGCCTGCTGGAGTGACCTGTGCTTGCGGGGGGACGGGTGTCGTGAGGCTGTGTTGGATGGGCCGGAAGTCCTGGATGGGCCGGAAGTCCTGGTTGGGCCGCACGGGGCTGCTCGCCGTGCTCCTTTTGCCGGTCGCGACCGGGGTACTGGTGACGACGACGGCGCAGCCGGCCTTCGCCTACTCCGCTGACGACCTGGCGGTCGGTGATGTCGGCAGCTGCGCGGTGATGTCGGGTGCCGCCTGGTGCTGGGGGAACAACGACTACGGAAGCGTCGGGGACGCGACGACCACGCAACGGACCACTCCGGTGGCGGTGAGCACCACCGGAGTGCTCAGCGGGGTCACGGTGACCCAGATCAGCACCCGGGGCTTCGCGAGGTGTGCGCTGTCGTCAGCGGGTGCGGCCTCCTGCTGGGGGTGGAACGCTGACGGTGAGCTCGGCGACGGGACCACCACGGAACGGCACACTGCGGTGGCGGTGGACACCAGTGGGGTCCTCAGTGGCGTGACGCTGACCCAGATCAGTGTGGGGTACCAACACACCTGTGCGCTGTCGTCGGTGGGTGCGGCGTACTGCTGGGGCAACAACGCCAGCGGCCAGCTCGGCGACGGGACCACCACGCAGCGGACCAGTCCGGTGGCGGTGAGCACGAGTGGGGTGCTCAGCGGGGTGACGTTGACCCAGATCGGCGCCGGGACCGGGCACACCTGTGCGCTGTCGTCGGCGGGTGTGGCCTACTGCTGGGGGCGCAACCTCGATGGCGAGCTCGGCGACGGGACCACCACACAGCGGAACAGTCCGGTGGCGGTGAGCACCAGCGGGGTGCTCAGTGGGGTGACGGTGAGCCGGATCGATGCGGGGTTCACCCACACCTGTGCGGTGTCGTCGGCGGGTGTGGCCTACTGCTGGGGCAACAACGCCAACGGCCAGCTCGGCGACGGTACCACCACGCAGCGGACCAGTCCGGTGGCGGTGAGCACAAGTGGGGTGCTCAGTGGGGTGACGGTGACCCAGGTCAGCGCCGCGCCTTTCCACACGTGTGCGTTGTCGTCGGCGGGTGCCGCCTATTGCTGGGGGACCAGCAGTGCCGGGGAGCTCGGGGACGGCACCGTTGGCACCCTGCGGACGAGCCCGGTCGCGGTCGACACCAGCGGGGTGCTCAGCGGAGTGACGCTGAGCAAGATCGGCACTGGGGTCAACCACACCTGCGCGAAGTCGTCCACCAGGGTCTACTGCTGGGGGGACAACTCCTCCGGGGAGCTCGGGGATGGCACCACCACCCAGCGGACGAGCCCGGTGCAGGTGTTGTTCCCGGCCACCGGTCCGGGCGCGTCGACGTCGGTGTCGGGTGTCGCGGGTGACGGCCAGGTGGCCGTTTCCTGGACGGCTCCGTCCGATCTGGGCACCGGCACGCTGACCGGGTACACGGCGACGGCCAGTCCGGGCGGGGCGACCTGCACGGTCACCGGCACCGGGTGCACGATTTCGGGGCTGGCCAACGGGACGGCGTACACCTTCACCGTGGTCACGCACACCGATGTGGGTGACTCCGGTGCCAGCGGTGCGTCCGAACCGGTGACCCCGGTGCTGGTGGTGCTGCCGACGGTCACACCGGTCGGGGACGGCGCACCGCCCAACAGCCTGGCCACGACCGGACCGGCACTCAGTGGTCTGGTCGTGCTCGGGCTGGGGCTGCTCGCTGCCGGCGTCGCAGCGCTCGCCGCGTCCCGGGCACCCCGAGCCGAAAACCCTGCGCCGTCACGGGGATCACGCTAGTCGAGCGGAACCGGCACTGCCATCGGCCGCGCACCTGGCGACGGGGTACCCGCCGGGTCGGGTGGTCAGGGGCGCAGTACCCGGTACAGGCCCAGAGCCTCGTGCGTGATCGGGCGCAGGACGCGCAGTCGGGACAGCCCGACCAGCCGGTCGATCAGCGGTACCGCCCGGTCGACGAGCAGCCGCGTGCGGGCCTGTCCAGGTGAGCGGTCGTGCACCCAGAACAGCGCCACCCCGAGCTGCAGCAGCCACAGCAGCTCCGGCAGTTCGTCGCGCAGCTCGGAGTCGATCTTCGTGGTGGTACCGGCGACCAGTTCGCGCATCAGCGACAGGCTCTCCTCGCGCGCGGGCCCGGACTCTGCGCTGAACGGGCTCAGCGGCGACTGCGGATCGGCGGCCACCTTGAAGAACCGGCCGCCGAAGCCGTGGTACGGGCCCCATGCGCTGATGCCGGTGCTCATCACCGCGTGCAGCCGGTCGGCGAAGCCGGTCGTGATCGCCAGTACCGGCGCCGCAGCCGAGCGGTGCTCGGCCTGGATGCGGCCGTAGAACTCCTGGACCAGGTGGTCCTTGGACGGGAAGTAGTAGTACGCGTTGCCGACCGACAGGCCTGCCGTCTGTGCGATCGCGCGCATTGTGGTCTTCTCGTACCCCTGTTCCCGGAACAACCGGATCGCTGTGTCGATGATCAGTAGACGGGTCTGCTCCCCGCGCTGGGTGGGCTCGGATTGGGTGGGCCCGGGGCCGGATCCCGTGGTGTCGGCGGTCGGTTCAGTGTCAGGGGTCGGGGTGGCGGCAGGCATCGTCACATCCTGAAACGTAGCCCTCCCCGGCGACGCTCCCGCGGATCGCCGCGGCGGTGGCGACGATGCGTCGGGCGAGTGGGCGCAGCGCGGGCTGGGCCAGGCGCAGCGCCATCGCCCGGTAGCCCGACAGCGCCCACAGGCACATCAGCCAGGCCGCGTCCCCGGAGTAGACGTCGCCGGTGTCGGCCACCACGGTCACGTCGACCATGGTCCGGGCGTGGTCGAGGGTCGGGAACCGTTGGTACGCCTGCGCCGACCCGGCCGGCAGCAACTCCAGTGGTACCAGCTGGTCCCGTTGCTCAAGCCAGCGCCGGGCCGCCCGACACAGCTGACAGTGCTCGTCGTAGAGCACGGTCAGCCGGCGAGGGGACGGCCCGGCGACGGCTGGAGTCACGGTCCCGGCGGTGCGGGCTGCTGCGGCGGCGCGGGTGGCCCCAGCGGCGCGGGCTGTCGGGGCGGCTGCGGTAGCGGCGGTAGCGGCGGCTGCGGTTGTGGCGGTGCTAAGGGCGGCGCCATCACCAGGCGCTGGGTCGGCGGCACCGGTGGGGGAGCGGACTCCAGCATCCGGCGCCGGCGGAACCGGCTGAGCACGTACAGGTTGAACAAGTGCACGGCGCCGAGGACCAGGAGCACCAGACCGATCTTGACCGAGAGGGTCTCCACCGCATCGGCCGCCGTCGTCACGGGACTGGAGACCCGGATCGCCACGGCCGCGTAGCCGAGGTTGAGCAGGTAGAAGCCCACCACCAGCAGGTGGTTCACCGAGCGGGCCAATCGTTCGTCGTGCAGCGCGTCGTCGAGGAAGACCCGTCCGTTGCGGAACAGGGTGCCCGCGACCCAGGCCGTCAACGCGGCGCTGAAAAGGAGATATGCGAGGTACATCCAGAGTTTCGGTTCCATGCCGTCCTCACTTGAACGTGTTCAACCAGGGTGCCCGTCAGCATACGGGCAAGAGTTGAACGCGTTCAAGAGGACGAAAGCGACAGGCCTGGCATGCGGTGAAGGGGTACCTGGGCCTGCCCCGGCCATCGCCCGGACCCGGCGGTGACTGACCGGCAGTGGTTGACCGGGGGCGATTGATCGGATGGGCGATTCTCGCCTGGCTTGCAGTTCGTAGGGTGATTGGGTGGTGCGGCTGTGGGACGCGACGACCGGCAAGATCACAGCCACCCTCGCCGCCCTCCCCCTCACCGGCTTTGTCAACGCTGTGGCGTTCAGCCCCGACGGCAAGACGCTCGGTACCACCAGCAGCCCGGCGGCGCAACTGTGGAACGTCAGGTGACGTCGCGCTCGCGCATCGACACGAAGGCGGCGACGAGCGCTGCGAACACCACCGCGCCGAGGACGGCGGCAGCCAGCTTCCAGGTGATCACGTACACGTTGGTACAGCCATCCGGCCGCAGATCGAGTTCGTGTCATAGAACTCGTACTTCTTTTCCCGCCACGCTCGCACGTAGCTGGTCAGCCGCAGCCGTCCCGGATGGCGGTTACCGAACAGCCCGAAGACGATGCGTGTGCCGATCTCCACCACGAGGAATTAGCCGACCGCCACGCCCAGCGCCATCGCGGTGTGCCGGCCGATCGAGGCGAGTGCGAAGCCGACAGCCGTCGCCGCGAGCGCCAGTGCGGTCGCGCGGGCGCCGGTGAGCGCCAACGACTGCCACACCCCCGGGGTGAGCTCGCCGAGCTGCCCGCGGTACCTGGCGATCAGCCAGAAGGCGCCGGTCCAGACCAGCAGGTAGTCGGCGCAGATCGTCAGTACCCCGGCGAGTGCGGTGCCGAGCTTCGTCGCGAGTACCCGCAGCCGCTTCGGTCGCCACAGCAGAAGGTTCATCATGCCGAACAGCCGCATCTGGCCACCATCGGTGCGTACCAGGCCGAGCAGTGCGCGCAGCGTGGTGGTCTTGCCGGACCCGTCGGGACCCAGGAAACCGTGCACCTGGCCAGCTTCGACAGCCATGTCCATCCCGTCGCCTGCGCGGCGGTGCCCCGAGCGCATGCTGTGATAGGTCTTCTGCAACCCATCGATCTGGAGTACGGCTGTCATCCGGATCACCCTACGGGGTGCGCGGCTGAGCGGGGACGGGCCGACCCGGCGTGGTTGGATGATGCGCGTGCCGCCTGCCGTACCCGCGAAGCCAGCGCCGTCAGCCGCTGAGCCACCACCACCTGTCGGCGACTTCGTGCTCGCACTCGACCGGGTCGCCGTGGTCCGTGGCCGTACCCACCTGTTGCGTGAGGTGACCTGGCGGGTCGAGGAGGACGAGCGATGGGTGGTGCTCGGCCCGAACGGGGCCGGCAAGACCACCCTGCTCACCGTCGCCTCGGCTGGGCTGTTTCCGACCCGGGGCACGGTGCACCTGCTCGGCGAGCGGCTGGGCGCGGCGGACGTGCAGGAGCTGCGGACCCGGATCGGGGTGTCCAGCGCGGCTCTCGCCGAGCGGATTCCGGCTGAGGAGACTGTCCGCAACGTGGTGCTGACCGCGTCCTGGTCGGTGGTGGGGCGCTTCCGGGAAAGCTACGACCGGATGGACGAGGCGCGCGCCGCGGCCCTGCTGGAGCAGTTGGGGATGGCGGCGCTGGCCGACCGGGAGTACGGCACGCTCTCCGAGGGGGAGCGCAAGCGCACCCAGATCGCGCGGGCCCTGATGACCGACCCGGAACTGCTGCTGCTCGACGAGCCGGCCGCCGGGCTGGACCTCGGTGGCCGCGAGGATCTGGTGCGGCGCCTGGCTCAGCTGGCGGACGATCCGGACGCCCCGGCGCTGGTCCTGGTGACCCACCACGTCGAGGAGATCCCGCCCGGCTTCACCCATGCGCTGCTGATCCGCGAGGGGAGCGTGGTGGCGCAGGGTCTGCTGCACCAGACGGTCACCAGCGGGCACCTCTCCGAGACCTTCGGGGTGCCCCTCATGGTGTCGTTTGTGGACGGTCGGTTCACCGCGCGTTCGGCGTGAGCGGCGCGACCAGGATCGAGGAGGCCGGCATGGGCGAGCTGGTGCAGTGGGAGATCGCGGATGGCATCGGCACGATCCGGCCGCATCATCGACGCCGACGAGGCCCTCGCCATCGGGCTGGTCGACAAGGTCGTACCGGCCGACCAGGTGTACCCGGCGGCGGTGGCGATGCTCCGGCCGTACACCACCGGACCGGCCCTGGCCCTGCGTGCCGCGAAGCTGGCGGTCGACGGCGGCCTGCAGATGGATCTCGCCTCGGGTCTGGCCTGGGAGAGCCAGCTCTTCGCGGCGCTCTTCGCCACCGAGGACAAGGTCGAGGGCATGGGCGCGTTCGTGGCCAAGCCCAAGCGGAAGCCCGACTTTCAGGGCCGCTGAGCCCGACCTGCTTTGGCGCTGAGCAAGTGAGTGCACTGCACGGAGGTGCCAGCGAAGGGGGTAGGTTGAATGCCGCCATCGACTGCAGCGGCCTGCGGAGGAGCAATGCTTGCTTCGGCCTCACCCATCGCCTTCCTGCCGTCGACTGACCTCGACCGGGCACGGCAGTTCTTCGCCGACAGGCTCGGTCTCGCCGTTCAAGAGGTCACGCCGTTCGCCTGCGTTGTCCGCGTCGGGACAACGATGCTGCGGGTGACCAAGGTCGATCAGCTGCGTGCGCAGCCGTTCACCGTGTTTGGCTGGGAGGTTCTGGACATTCACGCGGTGCTGGCGGATCTGAGCGGTGCGGGCATCACCTGTGTGCGCTATGACGGTATGGACCAGGACGCTGCCGGTGTATGGACGACGCCGGGAGGCGACCGCATCGCCTGGTTTCGGGATCCGGATGGCAACACGCTGTCGTTGACGCAGTTCGTTGCTCACTGATCACTCGTCCAGACGCTGCAGCCCTCTGCGACAGTCCACACCAGACACCTGTACGCGATCCGTCCATATTTCGAGGTAATGAACCGGGTTTCGCGGTCGCGAGAGTTCCACAGCCAGCCAACGTGGGCTAACGGAAAGTTGGGTTGTTCGATAGGCTCCGCCCCGACGATCACCGCCATCTGGGGCAGGAACCAACTCGGCAACGGGAGGACCACACCCATGGGAAGCCTCGACGAGGCCCGCGGCGCCTCGACCACGTACGGGCAGCAGGCCGAACAGTGCATCGGCATACTCCAGGCCGCCGGTCAGCAGATCAGCGAGGCCCAGCAGGCGTTCCGGGGCCGGCTCGGCAACACCAGCCACCCCAAGGTCGGTGAGGTCGACGCCCGCTCGCAGGAGGCCAAGCAGAGAGTCCACGACGCGATCCAGGCGCTCAACGCCGCCCGTGAGGCGGCCAACCAGTTCGCCGCCGGCCTGAGCTGACCACGTCCGGCACCAGGCGCCACCTTCGGGAAGAATGACCCGAACGTCATACATCCCCTGTCGGTTCCACACCGCCACAAGGAGAAGCCGGAATGAGCGACACCAACCAGCCGCTGATCGTCCCCATCGCCCACTACGTCGGCGAGATGCACATCCCCGGCAAGGAGTCTGTGACGCACAAGCTGCGGGGCGGCTGGGGCATCGTCGAGCTGACCGACAGCGAAATGACCCTGTGGCTGCTCGCCCACAGCACCTCCGAGGCGCGCGAGGCGGGCAAGCCCTGGACCCGCAAGGCCGTACTGGAGGCAGTACCGCCCGAGGTCACCGATGCCGACCGGATCATCGACGACCTGCTCAGCAAGGACGTGTTGGCCGAGGTCACCCCCGGCACCGAGCAGGCCGTCGAGTTCGCCAGCAAGTACCGCCTGGTCCCGCTGATGTGGGGCCTCGGCAACACCCACGAGACGCCATGGGAGTACCGGATCGGGATCCTGGGCCATCCCCTCCTGGCCGTCAACAGCACGGTCTACGACACATGGGAGTGGAGCCACCTCTACCGGAGCCTGTGGGCCTCCTGCCAGTCGCTCGCGAAGCTCCGCGAGACGCACGACGAGCGGCCCGCCGAGGAGCGCGACCCGAGGGGGATTCTCAACCAGGTGGTGCTGTCACTGCACGCGCTGCTCGGCTTCCAGTGCGCCTACCTCGACGTTCCGTTCGAGTGGGGCAAGCCGTGAGCTGGCCAACCGGTCAAGACCTCTCCGGCCGGGACCGGGGCGGCCAGGACAAGCGATCCACCGACGTGGTCCGGCCGGCGGCACCGGCGAAGCCGCCGATGTGGAAGGCCTGGGCGATCGACTACGCGGCGAACTCGCCGGTAACCGGCCTGGCTGCGACGGCGGCGGTGGTCGCGCCGAGCACGCTGACGATCGCGGCGACCTTAGCCGGCCTGATCGGGACGGGCGTGAAGACGGTCACCGACCGGGTGAAGAAGGACGCCGAGGCGAAGGCTGTGGCCGAACGGGACGCGGCCAACCGGCCGCCTCCCGCGCCCAGGGTGACCGCGTCGGGTGCGGGTGTGCTCGGCGACGCGCACCTGACGGTCGGTGCCGCGCTGACCGTGATCGGCAAAGCCGATCAACGGGCGGAGAGTGTCTACGACGGGCTGAAGGCGAGCCGGGAGCGGTTGGCGGGCCGGCTCGGTGGCGGTGACCAGGTCCCGGCCGAGTTACAGGAGGCGTACGACCGCAACGAGCAGGCGTGTGAGCTCCTCGAAGAGGTCCACCAGGAGCTCAACGAGGCCGCGGCGGCGTTGCAGCGCTTCGTTGTCGGAACGCTTCACATCCAGTAGCTCCGTCCCGGGGCGCGGCGAAGGGGGAGGACGCAACCGTGGCGGGAGCGCTGGACGACGCACGCAGCGCCATCGATACCTATCGCGACGAGGTCGCGACGGCGGTTCAGGTCGTGGCCGCTCTTGCGCAGGATCTTGACCAGGCACACGCCCAGTTGGCCAGCAGCGGACCCCTGGGTCAATCGCAGGACACCAACCTGCGCGACGGGCGTGACCACATGCAAACGGCCAGGCAGCGGCTCAACACAGCTGGCCAGCAGGCGGAGGGGTCCCGCGAGCCGACTCGCCGCCTCGTCGCACGCGCTTTCCCCGCGTGACCAGGCGACCTTCCAGGCGTGTCGCCTCAGGTGTCGTAGGTCGCCGGGTGCCTGCCGGCGCACCACCGGAACCCGGTGCGACGACAACCTAGAATCGCGGTATGACCGCCCCCACCCTGCAGCTCGGCGTCGACTTCGGGACGTCGAACACGGTCGCGGTCCTGCGCTGGGCTGACGGCCGGTCGCGGCCGCTGCTCTTCGACGGCTCGCCGCTGCTGCCGTCCGCGGTCTACGCCCAGCAGGCTGGCGCGCTCGTGGTCGGTCGGGATGCGGTCAACAGCTCCCGGCTGGAACCGGCCCGCTTCGAGCCCAACCCCAAGCGGCGCATCGACGACGGCGCGGTGCTGCTCGGCGACCGCGAGGTGCCCGTGGTCGCGCTGATGACCGCGGTACTGGCCCAGGTCGCGTACGAGGTGCGGCGCACCCTCGGCGGCTCTGCGGCGATCGCCGGGACCACACTGACCTGTCCGGCGAGCTGGGGAGCCACCCGGCGACTGACGCTCTCCGACGCAGCAGCAGCAGCCGGACTGGGCCAGGTGCGGCTGGTCGCCGAACCGGTCGCCGCGGCCACGTACTTCACCCAGGTGCTCGGCCGTGCGGTACCGATCGGGTCGGTGGTCGTGGTCTACGACTTCGGCGCGGGTACCTTCGACGCGAGCGTGGTCGCCCGTACCTCCTCCGGCTTCGAGGTGTTGGCGGTCGACGGCCGCGACGACATCGGCGGGCTCGACATCGACGAAGCGGTGATCGAGCTGGTCGGCCGGGGGTACGCCCAGCGCGACCCGGCCGCCTGGCAGCGGCTGATGAATCCGTCCACAGTGGATGAACGTCGGGCGCGTCGGCTGCTGTACGACGACGCGCGGGGAGTCAAGGAGCGGCTGTCCCGCAACCAGACCGCCGATCTCACGCTGCCACTGATCGGCAGCGACCTGCACGTGACCCGCGACGAGCTGGAGGCATCGGCCCGGCCGTTGATCGACCAGACGATCCGGGTCACCCAGGGCGTGATGCGCTGGGCCAACCTTGCCGAAGGCCGCCTCGCCGGGGTGTTCCTGGTCGGCGGATCCAGCCGGATCCCGTTGGTGGCGACGTTGCTGCACCGCGCGCTCGGCGAGCCGCCGGTTGCGATCGAACAGCCCGAACTGGTGGTGGCCGAGGGGAGCGTGCTGGCCGGGGCCGCTGCGCTACCGTTGACCGCCGTTGCGGCACCCGGTCCGAACACCGGGGCGCTGCGGGCCCGGTCGGACGTGCCGGTCTCGGGAGTGCCGGTCTCGGGAGTGCCGGTCTCGGGAGTGCCGGTGTCAGGATCGCCCTTCCCGGGTCAGCCAGGGTCCTCGTTTCCGGTGTCGCCGCCGCCGGCATACTTCTCGCCGGGCCGCGCCCGGGCGGGCCCACCCGTCGCGCAGAGCCTGCCGATGCACCAGGCGGTCGAGTCACGACCGTTACCGGCCCGGGTCGCGCCCGTGGCGTCGCCGGCACCGTACTACACGCTGCCCGCGGGCTCGGCTGTCTCGTCGCACGCGCGGGTGGCCCGTCCCGGCCGGTTCGGTCTGGTGGTGCGCAGGCTCCTGGTCTTCGTCCTGCTGGCGGCGACGCCGCTGGTCGCCGCGTACCTGGCGTACAAGCTCACCGTGGGCGAGCCGCTGTGGCCGGTCACGTTCACCGGCCTCGGATCCTGACCCGGGTCCACTGTGCACGGCCTGAGCCCGGCCGGGCCGGTACCGTTGGACGGTGAACCCAGCTGATCTGCGCTCCCTCTCCGACGGTGACCTGGAGGCCCGCACGCAGAGCCTGTGCCTCCTCCTCGATCGCGCTGGGCGCAACGGCGACGCAGCTGCGGCGGAAGCGTTGCGCACGCTCGTGCGGGACTACCGGGACTACCACCGGTCCCTGTATTGCCGGGCCCTGAACCAGGCTGCCGCCTTCGGCGACGCCACGCTCGAAGCCCCGCTGCTCGCCGCGCTGGCCGACACCCGGTACAACTGTCAGGCGTGGGCGGCGATGGGGTGCGCGGCCCTCGGGATCCGCGCCGCGGTTCCTGGTCTGCTTCCGCTGCTCGATCATCCACAATGGATTGTCCGGGAACAGGCGGTGAAGGGGCTCGGCGAGCTCGGCGACGAATCGGTCGTGGTGGCCCTCGGCCCGCTGCTGCGGGATCCGGCCGACTGGATGCGCCAGCAGGCCGCCGAGGCACTCTCACGGATCGGTGGCGACGCAGCGCTCGCCGCGTTGTGGGGCGAGTTCGAAGATCGCCGGTTCCAGCGGATCGGCTACCTCGCCAGTGCGTTGGCGCGGTTCACCCCGGAGGTGATCCCCCGGCTGTGCGAGGCGGCCTCGAGCGACGACCCGGACCAGCGGTACTGGGCCGCCGTCGCGCTCGGCTCGACTGGCGACGATCGCGCCGTCCCGACGCTGGAGCGGCTGATGGCCGAGGATCGGGGTGCGACGGTCTTCGATGGTCTGGTCAACGTCGCGGCGAAGAAGGGCCTCCGCACGTTGCGACGGATCCAGTCGGCGATCGCGGCACGGACCGGGGCGGCGTAGTCCCCGGGGTACCCTGCGGGGAGTACCGGGCCGGTGAGGAAAGGTGCGCGGCGTGACCGAGCAGCACGAGGGGCAGCAGGTCGAGGGGCACGGCGGGGATCTCGCACTGGCGGCGCTGAAGGCGTTCGGGGTGCGCGAGATGTTCACCCTCTCCGGCGGCCACGTCTTCCCGCTGTACGACGCCGCGGAGCGGGCCGGGTTGCGCCTGCTCGATGTGCGCCACGAACAGTCCGCGGTCTTCGCCGCTGAGGCGGTCGCCAAACTGCAGCGCCGGCCGGGCCTGGCTGTGCTCACCGCCGGCCCCGGCGTCACCAACGGCATCTCCGGCCTGACGAGTGCCTTCTTCAACGCGGCCCCGGTGATCGTGCTCGGCGGCAGGGCGCCGCAGTTCCGTTGGGGCGCGGGCAGCCTGCAGGAACTGGACCACGTGCCGCTGGTCCGGCCGGTGACCAAGCACGCCGAGACGGTGTACTCCACTGAGGACATTCCGGCGCGCCTGCAGCACGCGGCCGTCGTCGCGCTGACCGCGCACCGCGGGCCGGTCTTTCTGGACCTGCCGCTGGATGTGGTCTTCTCGCACGGCGAGGTCGCGATACCGTCCACTGTGGAGGTTCCGGTGATCGAGCCGGACCCCGACGAGGTGGCCCGGGCCGCGGCGCTGCTGGCCGGAGCGCAGCGGCCGGTCGTCATCGCCGGCTCCGACGTGTACGGCGCAGATGCGGTGGCCGCGCTGCGCGAGGCGGCCGAGGCGCTGGGGGTGCCGGTCTTCACCAACGGGATGGGGCGCGGCGCGCTGCCCCCCGAGCATCCGTTGGCCTTCGCCAGGGCGCGGCGGGCGGCGCTCGGCGGTGCCGACGTCGTCTGCGTCATCGGTACCCCGCTGGATTTCCGGCTCAGCTTCGGCGACTTCGGCGACGCCCAGGTGGTACACATCGTGGATGCGCCGTCCCAGCGGGCGTCGCAGGTCAACACCGCGGCGAGCCCCGCCGGTGACCTGCGGCTGATCCTCGCCGGGCTCGCCGCGAGTCCTGGCGCCAGCCCGACCACCCACGCCGACTGGGTCGCGCGGTTGCGCACGGTGGAGGACGCGGCCAGGGCCGCCGACGTCGACGCGCTGCAGGCCGACACCGACCCGATCAAACCGAGCCGGGTCTACGGCGAGCTGCGCAAGGTCCTCGACCGCGACGCGGTCACCATCGGTGACGGTGGGGACTTCGTGTCGTACGCCGGAAAGTACCTCGAACCGGCGCAGCCCGGAACCTGGCTCGACCCCGGGCCCTACGGATGCCTCGGCACCGGCATGGGGTACGCGATGGGCGCCCGGGTGACCTACCCGGACCGGCAGGTCTGCGTACTGATGGGCGACGGCGCGGCCGGGTTCTCGCTGATGGACGTGGAGTCGTTGGTACGGCAGCGACTGCCGGTCGTCATCGTGCTGGGCAACAACGGCATCTGGGGGCTGGAGAAGCACCCGATGCGCGCCATCTTCGGCTACGACGTGGCCGCCGATCTGCAGCCCGGGCTGCGCTACGACGACGTGGTGCGGGCGCTGGGCGGTGCCGGGGAGACCGTGGCGAAGCCGGCCGACATCGGGCCCGCGCTGCGGCGTGCCTTCGACGCGGGCGTGCCGTACCTGGTGAACGTGCTCACCGACCCCGAGGACGCGTACCCCCGCAGTTCGAACCTCGCCTGAGCGGCTCAGCCCTCGGCAGCGGCTCAGCCCTCGGCAGCGGCTCAGCCCTCGGTGGTGTCGCTGTCGCCGGCGGTTTCCCGGCGGCGTCGCTCCTCATCTCGGCGGCGCCGCTCGTCCTCGCGGGTGCGCGCGGCAAGCCCGCGGAGGAACTCCGGGTCGTCGTCAGGGGCGACCTCACGGCGTCCGCGGCGCAGCGCGGTGCCGGCCGGATGCCACAGCGCAGCCCCGTTGACGGTGCGCCGCGGCCGACCCGCGAGCAGCCACGCGATCGGGCCGAAGGGCGGCGTGAGCGCGATGACGAGCAGCCAGAGGGATTTCGGCAGCCCGCGGACCTCATAGGAATCGGTGAAGAGGCAGTCGACCAGCGCGTAGACGACGAGCGCCAGGACGGCCACGATGAGGAGCAGGGTCAGGCGCACCATGCCGTCATCATCCTCCTGTTGCGGCCATCGTGTGGTACCGCTCACGGCGGGCTCCGCTGCTGGCATATATCGGACTCCGGCCAGCGCCGGGCTCCGCCGCTGGCGCCTATCCGACCCCGTGCTGCGCGCTGCGCGGTCACCGTCGCCGGCTACGGTGGGTGCTGATGCTGCGCACCACTCTGGCCCGGCTGCGGGCGCACACCCTCCGCCTGCTGCTGACCGCCGCCGCGATCGTGCTCGGCGTCGGCTTCCTGAGTGGTGCACTGGTCTACGGCGATACCGCGACGGCGGCCTTCTTCGACGATCTGGCCCGTTCGGCCCGCCAGGTCGACGTCCGGGTTGCCCCGGCCGGGGTGGTGGACTTCGCGGAAACCTCCCGGCGGGTGGACTTCGACACGCTCGACTCCGTGCGGGCAGTGCCCGGGGTTGCCCGCGTCGACGGGCGGATCGCCGAGCGGATGCCGATGCTCGACCCCGGCGGTCGACTGATCGCCAAACTCGGCGACGTCGGCTGGGCGGTCTCGGTGTCGGGCGAGCCGTCGCTGGCGATGTACGACGTCGCCGCCGGGCGGTTACCGGACGCCGCCGGCGAGGTCGCCGTGGACCGCTCCACAGTGGACACCTACGGTTTCGGGCTGGGCCGCCCGGTGGTCGTGCTCGACCCCGACCAGCGGCCGGTCACGCTGACCCTGGTCGGGGTGCTGGATCTGGGCGCCAACAAGCGGTTCGCCGGGCTGACCGTGGCCGCACTCACCGGCCCCGATCTGGTCCGGCTGGTCCGACCGCGCGGGTACGCCGAGGTGGTGGCGACCGCGCAGCCGGGTACCGGTCAGCAGGAGCTCGCCGGGCGGGTGGCGGCCGTGGCCCGTACCCGGTACGAGGTGTTCACCGGTGAGCGGTGGCGGGCCCGGCTCGCGACGGAAGCGGGCAAGTACGTCGACGGATTCCTGCGGGTCATCTTCGGGTTCAGCCTGGTCGCGCTCGCCGTCTGCGGGTTCGTCATCGCCAACACGTTCGCGATGCTCGTCGCCCACCGCCTGCGCGAGCTCGCGTTGCTGCGCTGTATCGGGGCGTCGCGGGTGCAGTTGCTGGGGTCGGTACTCGTCGAGTCGGCGGTCACCGGGGTGCTCGCCTCGACCGGTGGGCTGCTGGCCGGGGTCGGCGTCGGGTACGGCCTGCTGCTGGCACGCGACCTGTTCGGCCAGGCGGTGCCGGTACACGGGCTGGTCCTGCAACCCCGGACCGCGGTACTGGCGGTCGTTGCCGGTACGGCGATCACGGTGCTCGCGGCGCTCGGTGCGGCGCTGACCGCGAGCCGGGTACCGCCGCTGGCCGCGTTGCGTACCGCGGGCGGGGCCCCGCTCGCCGGCCGACGGCGGGTACTGGTCCGGCTGCTGGTGGCGGTGCTGCTCGCCGGGCTGGGGGCGGTGGCGATGCTGGCCGGGGTACGAGGCGGCTTCGAGAGCATCGGTGAGGTCTTCGCGGGTGGGGTGGTGCTCTTCGCCGCGGTGGTGCTGCTGCTGCCGCTGGTGGTGGCGCCGCTGGTGGGGGCGGTGGGCGCGTTGCCGGTACGGCTGCTCGCGGCCCTGCCCGGTGGCGCGCGCCTGGCTGCGCCCGCGCGGCTGGCCGTGGCGAACGCCCGGCGCAACCCGCGGCGGGTGGCGGCCACCACCAGTGCGCTCGCGGTCGGGCTGGCCCTGATGTCGATGGTCAGCGTGGTCCTGGCGACCGCGAAGGTCCAGTCGCAGCGCGAACTCGACGAGAATTTCCCGGTCGACTACGTGGTGAGCGGGGTCTACGTCCGCGACTCGGACAGTACCGAGCTGCCGCTGGGTGCGGCGGCCGCCCTGCGCGCCCGCCCCGAGCTCGCCGCGGCTGCCGGGGTACGGCTGGGTGACGCGACAGTCGCCGACCAGCAGGCGCGGGTGTGGACCGGTGAGCCGGGCAAGCTGACCGGGCCGCTGCGTCCGGAGGTGATGGAGGGTGCGTTGCCCGACGCGCATCCCGGTGCGGTGGCGCTCAACCGGAACTTCGCCGCGCAGGTCCGGCTGGAGGTGGGTGATCGGGCCACGGTGACCCGCGGCGGGCGGACGCTGAGCCTCACGGTCACGGCGCTCTACGACGACGCGCCGGTCAGCTCGCCGGTCCTGCTGGACTGGGCGGACTACACGACGCTGTACGGCGGCGGCCAGGCGGTCGACCAGCTTCTGGTCAAGGCGGTCAGCGGGGTACCGCCCGGGGTGTCGCGGCACGCCGTCGAGGAGGCGCTGCAGCCGTACCCGCTGGTGGAGGTGAGCAGCCTCGTCGACCGGCGCAGCGGGCTGGTCGGCGCGCTCGACCGCCAACTGGGCATGCTGCTGTCGCTGCTCGGTATCTCGATCGTGATCGGGCTGTGCGGCATCGCGAACACCCTGTCGCTGTCGGTCGTCGAGCGGTCCGGGGAGTCGGCGCTGTTGCGCGCCGTGGGCCTGACCCGGGGTCAGCTGCGTGGCACGCTGCTGGTCGAGGCTCTGCTCGTTGCCGTGCTGGGCGGAGTACTCGGGGTGATCATGGGTACGCTGGTCGGCTGGGTGGCTGCGGCCGGGTTGATCGGGACGTACGGGCACGGGGCTCCGGTGGTCCCGATCGGGCAGTTGGGGCTCTACCTGGGGCTGGCCGCGGTGGCCGGAGCCCTCGCTGCGGTACTCCCGGCGCGGCGGGCCGCGCGGGCCCCCGTCGTCGCAGCCCTGTCCAGCGAATGAGGCGAGTGAGCGGGGTCACCGGCCAGGAGGGCAGCCAGAAACCTACTCACAGGTAACATCGGACTGGTCGAGGACGGCAACCCCGGACCACGTAGCGTTCTATCCGCGGATTGGCGTACATCAGAGATCGTTTGATGCTGAAGGGTGTCGGAGCACGATGAAGATCGTCGTACTCGTCAAGCAGGTGCCGGACTCGGGAGCCGAGCGCAGCCTGCGCAATGACGACCACACCGTCGACCGGGGGTCGGCCAACAATGTGATCAACGAGATGGACACCTACGCCATCGAGGAGGCGCTGCGGCTGAAGCAGGCGCACGGCGGCGAGGTGGTCATCCTGACGATGGGGCCGGACCGGGCGAGCGAGTCGATCCGCAAGGCGCTGTCGATGGGGCCGGACTCGGCGGTACACGTCGTCGACGACGCGCTGCATGGCTCGTGCGCGCTGGGCACCTCGAAGGTGCTCGCCGCCGCCATCGGTCAGCTCGAAGCCGACCTGGTGATCTGCGGGGCCGAGGCCACCGACGGCCGGGTCCAGGTGCTGCCGCACATGATCGCCGAGCGGCTCGGGATCGCCGCGCTGACCGGGGCCCGCAAGCTTACGGTCGCCGGTGCGGAGTTGACGATCGAGCGGCAGACCGAGGAGGGGTACGAGGTGGTCGCCGCCAGTACTCCGGCCGTGGTGAGCGTCTGGGACACGATCAACGAGCCCCGGTACCCCTCCTTCAAGGGGATCATGGACGCGAAGAAGAAGCAGATCCGCACGCTTGCCCTGGCTGACCTGGGGATCGCCGCCGGCGACGTGGGCTTCGACGGTGCTTCCAGTGTCGTGCTGGAGCACTCCATGCGCCCGCCGCGCCAGGGTGGCAACAAGGTCACCGATACCGGCGAGGGCGGCGTGACACTCGTCGAGTTCCTTGCCTCCGAAAAGTTCGTGTGAGGGGTATCCCGATGGCAGAGGTTCTCGTCGTCGTTGAGGCGTCGTCCGCAGGCGACCAGCCGACGGTCAAGAAGGTCACCCTGGAGCTGCTCACCCTCGCCCGCGAGCTGGGTACCCCGTCAGCCGTTGTCCTCGGCCGGCCCGGCGTGGCCGCTGCGCTCACCGACAAGCTCGGCGAGTACGGCGCGACTCGCGTGTACACGGCCGAGAGCGAGGAGATCGACGGCTACCTGGTGGCGCCGAAGGCCGCCGTACTGGCGCAGCTCGTCCGCCAGGTGCAGCCGGCCGCGGTCCTGCTCGCCGCCACCCAGGAGGGCAAGGAGATCGCGGCCCGGCTGGCGGTGAAGCTGGACAACGGCGTGCTCACCGACGCGGTCTCGCTCGACGCCGACGGGGTGGCCACCCAGGTGGTCTTCGCCGGTTCGACGATCGTGAAGTCCCGGGTCACCCGGGGCCTGCCGCTGGTCGCGGTCCGCCCCAACTCGCTGACTCCGACGCCCGCGCCGACGATGCCGCGGGTCGAGCAGATCGCGGTCGTGGTGGACGCCGTGGCCAAGCTGGCCCGGGTGGTCGAGCGCAAGGTCGAGGCCCAGGGTGCCCGCCCCGAGCTGACCGAAGCATCGATTGTCGTCTCTGGAGGTCGGGGCGTTGCCAGCGCCGAGAACTTCGCGCTCGTCGAGGAGTTGGCCGACCTGCTCGGCGCGGCGGTCGGAGCATCGCGGGCCGCCACCGACTCCGGCTTCTACCCGCACAAGTTCCAGGTCGGGCAGACCGGCAGGACGGTCTCTCCTCAGCTGTATGTGGCGCTGGGCATCTCCGGCGCGATCCAGCACCGGGCCGGCATGCAGACCTCGAAGACGATCGTCGCGGTGAACAAGGACGCTGAAGCGCCGATGTTCGAGCTTGCCGATTTCGGCGTGGTCGGCGACCTGTTCACGGTGGTGCCGCAGGCGATCGAGGAGATTCGCAAGCGCCAGGGCTGAGGATCGCCGAAGTGCCGCGGGTGGCCGGGTCGTCGATCCCGGCCGGATAGGCTGGACAACGATGACGTATCTGGACCATGCCGCCACCACGCCCATGCTGCCCGAGGCGGTCGAGGCGTATCTGTCCGCGGCCAGCGAGCTGGGCAACGCCTCGTCGATCCACACCCCCGGGCGGGGTGCCCGGCGCCGGGTCGAGGAGGCACGCGAGAGCGTCGCGGCCGCGCTCGGCGCCCGGCCATCCGAGGTCATCTTCACCAGCGGCGGCACCGAGAGCGACAACCTCGCGGTCAAGGGCATCTTCTGGGCCCGCCGCGGCGCCGACCCGTTGCGGAGCCGGGTCATCGCCGGAGCCGTGGAGCATCACGCTGTGCTGGACGCGGTCACCTGGCTGGCCCGGCACGAGCGGGCCCGCGTCACCTGGTTGCCGGTGGACCCGCTCGGCCGGGTCGAGGTGGGGGCGCTGCACTGCGCGCTGGCCGAGTACGGCGACGAGGTGGCGGTCTGCACCGCGATGTGGGCCAACAACGAGGTGGGCACCCTGCAGCCGGTCGAGGAGTTGGCCGCTGAGTGTGCCACCCGGGGCGTGCCGCTGCACACCGACGCGATCCAGGCGGTGGGCCAGGTACCTGTCGACTTCGCGGCCAGCGGTGCTGCCGCGCTCTCGGTGAGCGGGCACAAACTCGGTGGGCCGATCGGGGTCGGGGCACTCGTGCTCAGCCGGGACGTCGCATGTACCCCGCTGCTGCATGGCGGGGGGCAGGAGCGCGACGTGCGCTCCGGCACGCTGGATGTGCCTGGCATCGCCGCCTTCGCGGCCGCGGTCGGCACGGCGGTCAAGGGCCAGCAGGAGTACGCGGCCCGGGTGTCGGGGCTGCGCGACGAGCTCATCGCGCGGGTGCGCCAGGTCGTGCCGGAGGCCGTGCTCAACGGTGACCCGGTGCAGCGGCTGCCGGCGAACGCCCACTTCTCCTTCCCCGGCTGTGAGGGCGACGCGCTGCTGCTGCTGCTCGACGCGCAGGGCATCGCCTGCTCGACCGGCTCGGCCTGCTCGGCCGGAGTGGCGCAGGCGTCGCACGTCCTGCTCGCGATGGGCGAGGATGCCGACCGGGGCCGCTCGTCGCTGCGCTTCACACTCGGCCACACCTCGTCGTCGGCTGACATCGACGCGCTCGTCGCCGCGCTGCCCGAGATCGTGGAGCGGGCCCGCGCGGCCGGCGCGCTGCGCGGCATCCGCGGCTGATCGGGCCGCGGCTAGGCTCGATGGCGTGAAGGTGCTTGCGGCGATGTCCGGTGGGGTCGACTCGGCGGTGGCTGCCGCCCGCGCGGTCGACGCCGGGTACGACGTGACCGGCGTGCACCTGGCGCTGGCGCGCAACCCGCAGACGTACCGCAGTGGGGCGCGGGGTTGCTGCACCCTGGAGGATTCCCGCGACGCCCGCCGCGCCGCTGACGTCATCGGGATCCCCTTCTACGTCTGGGATATGGCCGACGAGTTCCACGCCGGCGTGGTGGACGACTTCGTCGCCGAGTACGCGGCCGGGCGTACCCCGAACCCGTGCCTGCGCTGCAATGAGAAGATCAAGTTTGCTGCGGTACTGGACCGCGCGGTGGCGCTTGGCTTCGACGCGGTGGTCACCGGGCACCATGCGCGGCTGGGCCTGGACGGGCTGCTGCGCCGCTCGGTCGACGCCGCGAAGGACCAGTCGTACGTGCTGGCGGTGCTCACCCGGGCCCAGCTCGACCGGGCGATCTTTCCGCTGGGCGACTCGACCAAGGCGGCGGTACGCGCCGAGGCGGCCGAGCGGGACCTGGCCGTGGCCGAGAAGCCGGACAGCCACGACATCTGCTTCATCGCCGACGGCGACACGCAGGGATTCCTCGCCTCCCGGCTGGGCGCGGCCCCGGGCGACATCGTCGACGCCAGCACCGGCGAGGTGCTCGGCGCGCACGCCGGCGCGTTCTCCTACACCGTCGGGCAGCGCCGCGGGCTACGGCTGGAGCGGCCGGCCCCGGATGGCCGCCCCCGGTACGTCCTGTCCATCACGCCGGTGACCAACACGGTGACCGTGGGCCCGGTCGAGGCGCTTGACGTGTCCACAGTGTACGGGGACCGTCCGGTGTGGACGGCCGAGCCGTGGCCGCTGGCCGGGGTGGAGTGTGAGGTGCAGTTGCGCGCGCACGGCGAGGCGGTGCCGGCCACGGTCACCGCGGACCTCGCCGGGATGACCGCACGGCTGCGCCGGCCGGTGCGCGGGATCGCGGCGGGGCAGGCGGTTGTGGCGTACCGTCCGGATCCGGCCGGCGACATCGTGCTGGGCTCGGCGACGATCAGCGCCACCGACCAGTAGTCCGCGTCTTTCGGCAGATCCTGCAGGATTCCCCATCGAACTCGATGTCGAATCCTGCAAGATCACAGACAGGGATGGAGCACGTTGTGGCGGAATGGGCCTGGCCGGCTGGGGCGGCGACCGGAATCGGCTCGCTGCCGGGCACCGACATCGTCGAGGCACTGCGGATCGTGCTCGGTGAGCTGCCGGAC
>Ga0209515_10000343_pt1 | contig 87443 bp, 78 predicted proteins | sample Subgroupgradi54m_FD_187454 | JGI IMG/M metagenome (GOLD analysis project Ga0209515, IMG submission 187454) | Subsurface groundwater microbial communities from S. Glens Falls, New York, USA - GMW60B uncontaminated upgradient, 5.4 m (SPAdes)... ...
GGCGTAACACCTTCGGCCGCAGGCTCCGGCCGGAGGTCTGGCCCGCCGTAGCGGCCTCGGCCTTGTTGCGGATCTTGCGGATCAATGAGTCCCGCTGGGCGGAGGCGTGTGCCAGCTGGGTACGCAGGAGCAGCTGGTCCTGCGTAATCTTGCGCTTCTTGGCCTCCAGGCCGGCGACGGTGCGCTTGAACAGGGCCAGCGCAGCGATGTCGGAGTCGTACGGCTGGCCGCACTTCCGGCAGCCCTGCCGGGTGACCGTGCCGCCACACGCCGGGCACTGGTAGTTGTCCACGCCGCTCCCCTCTGGGCCTCAGTGGGAAGTTTCCCGCACCGAAGCCCTCTCCGGGAAGATTGCCGTGTTTTACGCCGCAGTGGAACTCGCCGCGCTCAGCCGACGACCGGGCGGCCCATCCCGCGGTACTGCCAGCCGGAGCCGACCCACAGTGCGGAGTCCAGGCAGTTGCGCCCGTCGATCACCCGGCGCCCGGCGACCAGATCACCGATGAGCTGCGGGTCCGCATTGCGGAACTCGTCCCACTCGGTCAGGACGCAGACCAGATCCGCGCCGGTGACCGCGTCGCCGAGCACCTTGGCGTACGTCACGTCGGTCGACTCCCGGCGCGCGTTGTCCATGCCTTCCGGGTCGTACACGGTGACCAGGGCGCCGCAACGGGCCAGCTTGCCGGCGACCGACAACGCCGGTGAGTCACGCACGTCGTCGGAGTTGGGCTTGAACGCCGCGCCCAGCACAGTGATCTTGCAGCCGGAAAGGTCCGGGCCGGCCGGGCCGTACGGCCGGGCGAGCAGTTCGGCGGCGAGCTGGACCACCTTCTGCCGGCGCCGCTGGTTGATCAGGTCGACCTCGTGCAGGAATCGCAGCGCCTCGCCGACGCCCAGCTCCTGGGCGCGGGCCTGGAACGCCCGGATGTCCTTGGGCAGGCAGCCGCCGCCGAACCCGACGCCGGCCCGCAGGAACTTGTTGCCGATCCGGGCGTCGTACCCGATGGAGCGGGCCAGCATGGTCACGTCGGCTCCGGAGGCCTCGCAGACCTCGGCCATGGCGTTGATGAACGAAATCTTCGTGGCCAGGAAGGCGTTCGCGGCGACCTTGACCAGCTCAGCCGTGGCGAAGTCGGTGACGACGACCGGCACTTCCCGGTCCTCGGTCATGGCGAGGTCGAAGACTCCCTTGTTGGCGGAGTACAGCACGGCGTTGGCCCACTCCGACTGCACACCGAAGATGATCCTGTTCGGGCGCAGCACGTCCTCGACCGCGAAGCCCTCCTGCAGGAACTCCGGGCTCCAGGCCACCTCTACGCCGGACTCCGCGGGAGCGTGCCGGCGGACCAGCTCTTCGATCCATTTGGTGGTACCGACGGGTACGGTCGACTTGCCGACGAGCAGCGCCTTGCGGTGCAGGTGCGGGGCGATCCCCACGACGGCACTCTCCACGTAGGACAGGTCGGCCGCCATGCTGTCCTTGCGCTGCGGGGTACCCACGCAGATGAAGTGCACATCGCCGAAGGCGGCAACCTCTTCGTAGGAGGTGCAGAAGCGCAGCCGTCCGGAGGAGAGGTTCTTGCGCAGCAGGTCGTCGAGGCCGGGTTCGTGGAAGGGCACCTGTCCGGCGCTGAGCAGGGCGATCTTCGACTCGTCGACATCGAAGCCGAGCACCTCGTAGCCCAGTTCGGCGAAGCAGATCGCGTACGTGGCGCCGAGGTATCCGGTGCCGAGGAAGGTCAGCCGGGGCCGGGCGGCTCCGGAGGGTGGCGTGACGCCCAGGGGCGACGAGCTGGGGTACGAGATGCTCACGCCAGGTCTCCTCGATTACATCTGTTTCGTGATGGGGCTACCCGGCCGTCGCCGATCCCAGTCAGAGCGTTGCCCGGGTCGCTACCTGGGCCGCTCGGGTGAGGATAGTCCCCGACCGCCTCCGTACACGCTTCGCGGCAGAATACCGACTCAGTGACCGAACATTGACGGGTACACCCGTCGGAGCGGGCGTACCCGTCAATATCGGCTCAGAGCGGACGGACGCCTTCGTCGTCGGCCGGTTCCCGGCTCGCTGGCATCGCCAGGGTGGGCTCCACCGTGGGCGGCCAGGTGATCCCCGCCGCAACGGGTGCGTCGGAGGTGTCCACCAGCTCCGCCGACCCGTCGGCCACCGTGCGCCAGCGGCGCGGGTTGACGATCGTGGCGATCAACGGAACCGCCAGCAGTACGGCGATCGGACCGGCCGCGGCGTGGCCCCAACCCTGGATCCCGATGATGCTGTTCGGCATGTACTTGCCGAATGTGGCGGGGAAGCGGATCGCCCACCCGGCTACACCGAGCAGTAACACCGCACCCAGCAGCGGACCGAGGGGGGACAGCCGGGTGTGGGTGAGGATGCTGTAGAGCGCTCCGGCACCGACCAGCGCGGCGAGTGCGTAGCCGGCCTGGGTGTAGTCGATTCCCGAGCCGGTGCCGGCGCCGGTCCAGTACAGCTGGCCAAGGCCGGTGAGCAGATAGACAGCCGGAGCGATGAGCAGTGACAGGATGATGCTGACCAGGTGGCGCATGTATTCAGCCTCCAGGGAGGGATAGTTGCCCGCACGGTACCGCGTGTGGCAGCCATAGGTACACCTCGACAAGGCGCTGTCTTCGGTCGTACCCGGCCCGGGCCAGATTGGGTGTGACGTCGCAGGATATCGATGGGCGCAGTTGTCCGTGTCGGCGGGGCGTTGACCGGTCTGCGTGCGGCTGGTCGGTCCGCGAGCTGTCTGGGCTGGTCAGTCCCCGTTGCGCCCCGGCGGTTTGGACCAGGGCGATGAGGCGTCGTCAGGCGGGAACGGGTCCGGCTCGTCGTCGCGGGCGGCGTGCCGCGGCCGGGTGGACGGGACCGCCGGGCCGGCTCCTGACGGGCTGCGCCGCGGCAGGTACTGCGGCTCCTGCCGGGCCGGCGGTGGTGGTGGCTGCGGTGACGGCGACGGTGACGGTGACGGTGACGGTGACGGCGGCGGTGACGGTGGGACGGCGGCAGCTCCGCGGACGACATAGGGCGGCGCCGGCGGGAAGGACGGCCCGACTGCGGGTCCCGGCGGGAAGGACGGCCGGGCTGTGGGTCCCGGCGGGGCGGACGGCCGGGCTGTGGGTCCCGGCGGGGCGGACGGCCCGACTGTGGGTCCCGGCGGGGCGGACGGCCGGGCTGCGGGTCCCGGCGGGGCGGACGGCCGGGCTGTGGGTCCCGGCGGGAGGAACGGCCGGGCGCCGGCGGGTGGCATCGGTGGGCCGGCTGGTGCAACGACGGCCGGAGCGGCCGGCTGCAGGTCCGCCGGAAAGGGCCAGGAGGGTCGCGCGGGGGTCGTCGATCCCGCGGCCGGCACGGCCGGCTGGACTGCCGTGGCAAACCCTGGCGACGTCGGCGAGGTGGCCGGCGGAGAACCGGGTGACCCCGGGCCGCCCGGGCCCGGTGGGTACGGCGTCTGCGACGGGTACGGCGTCTGCGACGGGTACGGCGTCTGCGACGGGTACGGCGTCTGCGACGGGTACGGCAGGTTCGACGCGTTGGGCAGGTCCGATGGGACCGATGGCACCGATGGCACCGATGGGACCGATGGGATCGATGGGTCCGCTGGGTGGTCCGTGGCGGACGTTTTGGCCGGCCAGCGCCGCCAGCGCCCGATGCTGAACACCGCCACCAGCAGCAGTGCGCCGACGAGGATCGCCGTGGCGTGGTCGAGCGGGGCCCGCAGTGCCACGGTGTGATTCAGGATCCGCCACTGCGCCGGCAGGAGCCGGTAGACCCCGCTGACGGCGAGCGCGGAGATGCCGAATCCCAGGTAGCCGAGGCCGATCACGATCGCCCCGACCGGCGACGTCCGCAGGCACGCGACGATCCCGAGCAACACCCCTGCCGCCACCAGGCAGAGTACCGGGGCGATCCACTGGTACTGCGAGGCGGCAGCGATCGACGCCTGCCAGTTCGGGTAGGCCTGGTCCGTCCCGAATGCCAGGAGCACCCAGGCCAGCGGCGCAGCCGCCAGCCCGATCAGCAGGCTCACCAGGTGTCGCATGGCACGCCACGGTACCGTGTTCCGCCCCGGTGCAGCCCGCCCGCCCTGCTCATCCGGACAAAAGCGGACAAAACTGGCTCGCCCACCACACCGCTGCTAGGGCACACCATGATCGAAGTGCCAGAATGGTCGCGATGCCAACCATTCCGACGCCCCCAACCGCGCGGGACAGTGAGCCTGCGCGCGGCGGTGAGCCTGCGCGCGGCGGTGAGCTGCTGTGGACGCCACCGGATGACGTGCGCCAGCGCAGCCGGATCGGCGGGTACCTGGAGTGGCTGGCCGCCCGGGGTACCCCCGGTGCGGCCGACGTCGCCGACTACGCCGCGCTGTGGCGGTGGTCGGTGCAGGATGTGGCCGGCTTCTGGCGCTCGATCTGGGACTACTTCGAGGTGCTCGCGCACGCCCAACCCACGACCACGCTGGTGCAGGCCGGGCTGGCGGTGCCCGGGGCCCGGTGGTTCCCCGGCGCCACGCTCAACTACGCCGAGCACGTGCTGCGCGCCCCTGGCCTGGACGCCGGCTCCCCGGTCGTGCTGGCGTACTCGCAGAACCGCCCACCGGTCACGCTCACTGTCGCCGAGTTGCGCGAGCAGGTCCGGCGGGTACGGGCCGGACTGCGTCGGCTCGGCGTACAGCGTGGCGACCGGGTCGCCGTGTACACCCCGAACATCCCCGAGACGCTGGTGCTCCTGCTGGCCACCGCGAGCCTGGGTGCGGTCTTCTCGTCGTGCGCGCCGGAGTTCGGTGCCCAGGGCGTGCTGGACCGCTGGCAGCAGATCGAGCCCAAGATCCTGGTCGCCGTCGACGGGTACACCTACGGCGACAAGATCGTCGACCGGAGTGAGCAGCTGGCGGCGATCCGGTCGGCGCTGCCCTCGCTGCGGCACACCGTCCTGCTGTCCTATCTGCACTCCACTGTGGATGGTGCGGCCCCGGTTCGTCCGGGCGGATCCGGCGAGCACAGCTGGGCTGAGCTGGCCGCCCCGACCGACGAGCCGCTGGACTTCGCCGCGGTCGCCTTCGAGCATCCGCTCTACGTGCTCTACTCCTCCGGTACCACCGGACTGCCCAAGCCGATCGTGCACGGCCACGGCGGCATCCTGCTCGAGCACCTCAAGATGTTGGCCCTGCACCACGATCTGGGCCCGGGCGACCGGTTCTTCTGGTTCAGCACCACCGGTTGGATGATGTGGAACTTCCTCGTCTCCGGGCCGGCGGTCGGCGCGGCAGTGGTGCTCTTCGACGGCGACCCGGCCCATCCGGACCTGGGTGCGCTCTGGCGGCTGGTGCAGGAGTCCGGCACCACGTACTTCGGTACCTCGGCGCCGTTCCTGCTCGCCTGCCGCAAGGCCGGCATCGTGCCGCGCGAGCTGGCCGACCTGTCGACGCTGCGGGGTGTCGGTTCGACCGGTGCGCCGCTGCCGGCCGAAGGCTTCCGCTGGGTGTACGACGCCGTCGGCCGCGATCTGCTGCTCGCTTCGATCTCCGGGGGTACCGACCTGTGCACCGCGTTCGTCGGCGGGGTGCCGCTGCTGCCGGTGTACGCCGGCGAGATCGCCTGCCGCTGCCTGGGCGCGAAGGTCGAGGCGTTTGCGCCGGACGGTACGACGCTCGTCGGCGAGCAGGGCGAGCTGGTGATCACCGCCCCGATGCCGAGCATGCCGGTCGGCTTCTGGAACGACGTCGACGGTGCCCGGATGCGCGAGGCGTACTTCGACACGTACCCCGGGGTGTGGCGGCACGGCGACTGGATCACGATCACGTCGAGTGGTACCTGCGTGATCACCGGCCGCTCCGACGCCACCCTGAACCGCGGCGGGGTACGCCTGGGCACCAGCGAGTTCTACTCCGTGGTCGAGTCCCTGGACGAGGTGCTCGACTCGCTCGTGGTGCATCTGGAGGACTCTGCCGGTGGCCCCGGCGAGCTGCTGCTCTTCGTGGTCCTCGCGCCGGGGCGGGTACTCGACGCCGGGCTGCACGCGACGATCGTCAGCGCGCTGCGGGGCAGCCTCTCGCCGCGGCACGTACCCGATGAGATCCACCAGATCGGCGCGGTGCCACGGACCCTGTCGGGCAAGAAGTTGGAGGTACCGGTGAAGCGGATCCTCACCGGTACACCGATCGAACGGGCGGCGGCGACCGGCGCGCTCGCCAATCCGCAGGCGCTCGCGGCCTTCGAGCAGCTGGCCCGGCGCCGCCCGCAGCGGGGATGACGGCGTGGCGCCGGGTACCTGCACGGAGCCGGCATGTTCGCCGCGGCGTTTGCCGGGTACGCCCCCAACGGCCGTGCCCGGCTCGGTGGCGGGCGGAGCCTGAGGCTGGCCGGCGGAGCCTCGGCCCGGGGAGTCCGCTGGTTGTCGAACTACTAGATTTCTTCTAGGCTCGTCGCATGGCCGTGCCCGCGTACCTCCCTGACGAGCCGGTGACCGTGACCGAGCTGAACCAGCAGACCACCGCGATTCTGCGGCGGGTCAAAGCCGGGCACGTGCTACCGATCACCGAACGCGGCAAGGTGATCGCGTTTCTGACGCCGCCTCCACCGGAGGTGACCGGCAACCCGACGATCGATCGGTGGATCGCCGAAGGCCGCCTGGTGCCGCAAGCCGTCCCCGGCAGCGTCCTGGACCTGCTGCCGATGCCCCAGGCGGCCGGCGACAGCTTCAGCCTCGCTGACGCGGTTGTCGCCGAACGTGACCGGTAGGCCGGTCGCGAGTGATCTATCTGGACACCTCGGCGGCCGCAAAGCTTGTTCACGCTGAGTCCGAGTCCGCCGCCCTTGCCGTCTTCCTCGTGAAACGGCTCGGCACTCCGCTGGTCTCGTCGACTCTGCTCTACCCCGAACTCGTCCGGGCGGTCAGCCGGCACCGCCCCGAGTTGGTCGGCCGGGCGATCACTCTGCTTCAGCGGATCATGACCGTACCCTTGGCGAACGACATCGTGGTCAACGCGGCGACGATCGGCAAACCCCTACTGCGCACCCTGGATGCGCTCCACCTGGCCACCGCCGCCACCATCGCCACTGAGCTGGACGCGTTCGTCACCTACGATAAGCGCCTCGCCGAAGCGGCGACCGACATCGGGTTCACCGTCGCGGCGCCGGCCTGACCGGTCCGGCCGACATCGAGCCGCTCGCGCCGGGATCTGGGCGACCGTGCTTCTCGGGCGATCGCACTAGAGAAGATCTCGGGTGGTGCGTTCGGACTGCCGGCGGGCCGGCACCGCGGCCGGGTCGAGTTGGGCACAGAGCACGATCGTGGCGCCGACGGCGAGCGGGGCGATGAGCCAGTCGAGCGGATCGGGGTGGGTAGCGGCGTCGACGAGTACCCGGTCGCCGGGAATCAGGCCGAGCGCGGTGGCCCGGGCCGCGGCGAGCCCGCACAGCTCGTGCTGCGTGGCGCCGTCCAGGGCAGGCGCGGACGGCGGGACCCCGGGCCCCGCGAAGCGGTCGCCGAAGGTGCGCACCTCGGTGACGTAGTCCACGAAGCCGGGCGGTACCTGGCGCAGCGGCAGCGCCATCGGGGCCAGGCCGAGGGCGAGGCGATCCGGGGCCGCGGGAGCCTCACCGGCCCGGTCCGCCGCGGCGAAGACGACGTCCACAGTGGACCCGGAATCGGCGACGGCCGCCGAGCCGCCAATGCCGCCAACGCCGCCAACGCCGGACGGGAGCCCCGGGGCGTGCACGACCAGTCCGGCCGACCAGCAGCCGAGCAGTACCGCCGCGGTTTGCCAGTGCGCCGGCAGCAGCACCACGGCCCGGTCTGCGGTGCCCAGCCCGTACCCGTCCACCAACAGGTTGGCGGTCTTGGCCACCCAGTTGTCCAGGGTCGTGCCGGAGAGTTCGGTACGCTCCCCGCTCGCGTCGTCGTAGTACGTCAGCAACGGGCGGGACGGGTCCATCGCGACCGCGGCCGCGAACAGCGTGCCGATGGTCTGCCTGGCTCGCTCCATGGGTCCGCCCATGGTCCCGCAACGTACACGCTGCGTGACAGTGCGGCGTACCCGGTACCGGCCAGCCGGACAGCGGGTGGCCGCCCCGACGGACACCGGGTGCGCGGGGCGACCGCCGCAACGCACGCGTCGCGTGGTGGAGATGAGGCGTTGGTGGGTCGGGCGTAGGCTTGCGCTGACGCCGTCACCCGCGAGGTCTGCACCATGGGAGACCGTGAGCGGCGACCGCCCCATCCGAGTACGAGGAGGCACTTAGTGACCCCCGGTCACCAGCCCCGTGTGCTCTTCGACGCCACCAGTGTCCCGGCCGACCGCGGCGGGGTCGGGCGTTACGTCGACGGACTGCTCGGCGCCCTGGCGTCGATGAGCATCGATTTAACCGTGGTCTGCCAACGCACCGATGCGGAGCGGTACGGAAGCCAGTTGCCGGCCGCCCGGGTGCTCCCCGCGCCGGCTGCCGTGGCCCATCGGCCGGCCCGGCTCGCCTGGGAGCAGACCGGCCTGCCGATGCTCCTGCAGCAGGTCGGCGCCGAGGTTCTGCACTCGCCGTTCTACACCTGCCCGCTGCGGGCAGGTTGCCCGATCACGGTCACCGTGCACGACGCGACGTTCTTCACCGAGCCCGAGCACTACGACAAGTCCCGCCGGACCTTCTTCCGGTCGGCAATCAAGACCTCGCTGCGCCGGGCGGCCCGGGTGATCGTGCCCAGCAAGGCCACCCGGGACGAGCTGATCCGGCTGCTCGATGCCGACCCGACCCGGATCGACGTGGCGTACCACGGCGTCGACCATGCCGCGTTCCATGCGCCGTCAGAAGATGAGAAGGCCCGGGTGCGGGCCCGCCTCGGGCTGGGCCCCGCTGGCTACGTGGCGTTCCTCGGCGCGAAGGAGCCGCGCAAGAACGTACCCAGCCTGATCCGCGGCTGGGCGATGGCGGTCCGGGACCGGGCCGCGCCGCCGGCTCTGGTGATCGCCGGGGGGCAGGGCCACGACGACGAGATCGACGAGGCGGCCGCCGTGGTGCCGCCGCACCTGCGGCTGCTGCGCCCCGGGTACCTGCGCTACGCCGACCTGCCGGGCTTCCTCGGCGGTGCACTGGTCGCCGCGTACCCATCCTTCGGGGAGGGGTTCGGGCTGCCGATCCTGGAGGCGATGGCCTGCGGTGCGCCGGTGCTGACCACGCCGCGGCTCTCGCTGCCCGAGGTCGGGGGCGACGCGGTGGCGTACACCGGATTCACCGCTGAGGAGATCGCCCGGGACCTGACCGCGCTGCTGGACGACGAGCCGCGGCGCAACGCGCTGGGCAAGGCGGCGTTCGCCCGGGCCAAGGAGTTCACCTGGGAATCCAGCGCCGAGGTGCACCTGGCGGCCTGGACCCGCGCTGCGGCCGGGTAACTCACACCTTTGCACCCCTGCGCCTGCGGGCCGCGCCTGGACTCGGCATGATGGCCTGGTGTTCTACGCCGTAATCCCTGCCGGTGGCAGTGGTACCCGCCTCTGGCCGTTGTCGCGCGCCGGCAACCCCAAGTTCCTGCACCCGCTGACCGGTACCCCGGCTTCGCTGCTGCAGGCCACCGTGGAACGGCTGGCCCCGCTGGCCGGGCCGCACGCCACGTACGTCGTCACCGGGGTGGCGCACGCCGCGGCGGTCGCCCGGCAACTCCCGGGGCTTCCCGATGATCACATCCTGGTCGAGCCGGCGCCCCGGGACTCGTGTGCGGCGATCGGGCTGGCCGCGGCGGTGATTGCCAGCCGGGATCCGGATGCGATCATGGGCTCGTTCGCCGCCGACCACCTGGTGCGCGATGGCGAGGCGTTCGTGGCCGCCGTGCGGGCCGCTGCGGCCGGTGCCCAACGGGGGCTGCTGATGACGGTCGGCATCACCCCGACCCACCCCGAGACCGGGTACGGCTACCTGCGCTGCGGCGAGCCGATCGAGGATCCGGCCGACAGCGGCTCTGCTGGGGCCGGACAGATCCGGCGGGTCGAGGAGTTCGCCGAGAAGCCGCCGTACGACGTTGCAGTCTCCTATGTGGAGTCCGGCCGGTACTTCTGGAACGCCAGTATCTTCCTGTGGCGGGTGGACGTCTTCCTCGCCGAACTGGCCCGCCAGCAGCCGGCGATGCACGCCGGGCTGATCGAGATCGCCAAGGCGTGGGACACCCCCGATCAGGAGCGGGTGCTCGGTGAGGTCTGGCCCCAACTGCCGAAGATTTCGGTCGACTACGCGGTCATGGAGGGCGCAGCCGCGGCCGGGCTGGTGGCGACGGTACCCGGCGACTTCGGCTGGAACGACGTCGGCGACTTCCACACCCTCGGCGACGTCCTCAAGTCCGACGCCGCCGGCAACGTGGTACTCACGCCTGAGGGCGCGCAGCACGGCGAGGTGCTGTTGCAGGAGACCGAGCGCACAGTCGTGGTGGCCCATTCGGGCCGGTTGGTGACCGCGGTCGGGGTACACGACCTGATCGTGGTGGACACCCCCGACGCGGTGATGGTCTGCCCGCGCAGCCGCGCCCAGGACGTCAAGAAGCTCGTCGACGAGCTCAAGGCGCGGGGGAAGTCGTCCCACGTCTGAGCCGCCGGATGAGCCCGCCGGATGAGCCCCGCCGGGTCAGCTGCCGTGCCGGTCCGGCTCGTGCGCGGGTACCCCGATCGCCAGCACGCCCAGGGGTGCGCCGTCCCGGGCGGGTAGCCACGCCGTGCCGAGGCAGTACCCGGCGAGTTCAGCGCGCAGCCGGTGCACGGTCGCTCCGGCCTGGGCAGCCGCCCACGGGTCCGCGGAGCCGACCGTGGGTACCACCACCACAGCGGTACCCACCGGCAGTACGGCGCGCAGCTCGTCGGGTACCCGCGACAGCCGGCTGAAGTCGGCGCCGACCGTGGCGAGCGCGGAGTCCACGAGATCGGGGTCGAGCGCAGTGTCGGCGAACGCCGTCGCGTCGGCCAGCACGGCAGCGCAGTGCCGGCCCAGCGCGAGCGCCTCGGCGGTACCCATCGAGAACAGATCCGCCCTGGCATCGCGGACCAGCGCGGCCGCACCGGCCCCGTCGTCGGCGCGTAGCCCGCCCGCGCCGGCCCGGTCGTCGGCGCGTAGCCCGCCCGCGCCGAAGACTCCGCGGATCACGGCCACCGGCACCTGGTCACACTTTCCTTTGACCAGTTCGGCGGCGCCGGCCAGTTCGTCGATCACGGCCATCTGGGTGAGCCGGAGCTCGTTGCCGTACGGGTCGACCGTGCCGCGGTAGTCGACGAGCGCGTCGATGCCGGCGGCTCCGATGGCCAGGTCGACCAGGCCCAGCCGCCACGGCCGGCCCATCGTGTCGGTGACCACGATCGCCACGTCGAGGCCGTGCCGCTCGCGCAGGTCGGACCGCAGCGCGCGGGCCGAGGCGTCCGGATCCTTGGGCAGCAGCACCAGCGCTGAACGGTCCACATTGGAGGCGTCGATGCCGGCCGTGGCGAGGACGAAACCGTGGTGGGTCTGCACGATGCGGGTCCGGCCGCGGCGGGCCACCGGACGCGCGGTCTGCGTCGCCAGTACCGCTTCGCGGGCCGCCTCCCGCTCGGGGCCGTTCAGCGGCACGTCGACCAGTTGCCCCTCGGCCTTGCTGACAATCTTGCTGGTGACCACGAGGACGTCGCCGTCGGCGATCCACGGCGCGGCACCGACGATCAGCGCTGCCAGGTCGGCACCGGGGGCCACGTCACCGATGCCGGTGACCGGCCAGATCTCCAGCCGGGCCGCCGACGCCCCGGCTTCGCCCGGCCCGCTCACCCGGGCACCCCGGCCAGCTCCAGCGCGCGGCGCACCATGGCCACCGTCGCCGGCTCGTCGGTCATCCACAGTGGAGTGTCGACGACGGTGACACCGGGCACCTCGGTCCCGGCGTCAGCGGGGTCCACCAGCCAGCCGTCGAGCACCCCGCCAGCGGCGCGCGCCCCGTAGCTCGCGCCGACCCCGGCCGCGCTGCACTCGACGTCGATCGCGGCCAGGCAGGCGTCGGCCATGCCGCGCACCGGGGCGCCGCCGATGATCGGTGAAATGCCGACCACCCTGGCCGGGCCGGCCACCAGCGCCTCGCGCACCGCGGCGACGGCCAGGATCGGCGCCACCGACACGACCGGGTTGCTCGGCGCGATCAGAATCGCGTCGGCGCCGGCGATCGCCTCGAGCACCCCGGCGGCGGGCTTCGCGGACTCCGCCCCGACGAAGACGAAACGCTGCGCCGGCAGCTGAGCGTGGTGGCGTACCCACCACTCCTGGAAATGGATGGCCCGCCGGCCGTCACCGCTGGCGCCGGCCGGAGCGTCAGCGGAGGCCGAGCCGGCCCGGGGAGCAGGGTCGGCGACCACGACGTGGGTCTCCAGCCGCTCATCGGTGGCCGGCAGCAGGCGTACCCCCGGCTGCCAGCGGGCGCACAGCGCCTCGGTCACCGCGGAGAGCGGGTAGCCGGCGTCCAACATCCGGGTCCGGACCAGGTGGGTGGCGATGTCGCGGTCGCCCAGCCCGAACCAGGCGGGTTCGGCGCCGTACGCGGCCAGCTCCTCCTTCACCACCCAGGTCTCGCCGCGACGGCCCCAGCCCCGCTGCGGGTCGGCGCCGTCGCCGAGGGTGTACATGACGCTGTCCAGGTCGGGACAGATGCGCAGCCCGTGCAGGGTCACGTCGTCTCCGACGTTCACCACGGCGGTCACCCGCCCGCCACGGGCGCGGGCCAGTGCGCGGACGCCCAGCAGGAACCGTGCCCCGCCGATGCCGCCGGCCAGGACGACGATATGCATGCCGCCATCCTCGCCTACGCTGGCGGCGGCGCGAGCCCCGGCTCCGGTCGGCGCTAGGCTCTCGGGAACACCCGTGGCAAGTTCCACCACACCCAGGGGACGCTGCGAGCGCGACGCGTGCGCAGCGGGCCACGTAGCCGCGAGCGAAGGGGAGTGCCGTGAGCACCCAGCCGGTCGACCAGACGGCCTCCGGGGCCTTGAATGAGGCCAAGTCAGCCAGCCAGTTCACCAAGCCGTACCGGCAACTCGCCGCGTTCGCGCTGCTCGGCGCGAACGGCCTGTTCCTGCTGGTGGGTATCTTCGACCTGCTCCTCGTGGTCGACAACTGGGGCGACCAGTTCACGCTGCGGGCCTCCGCCACCTATCCGGTGTTCGTCGGCCTGCCCTCGATCGGGCTGCCGCTGCTGGCGGTGCTGCTGGCCAACCATGTCGCACCCGTCATCGCACGCTCCCGCGAGGTCACCCTGACCGCGCTCGTGCAGTACGCGGTCTGCGCGGTCTTCGGCCTCGTCACCCTGATCGCCGGCTTCATCGGCCGGGTCTCCGCCGACTACAGCTCGGTCCGCGGTACGGGCGAGGTCCGGGCCGCCTTCGATGAGCTGTTCGGGCGGCTGGGCTGGTTCATCCTGTTCGGTGTCGCCGGCATGCTCGTGCTGAAGATCTTCCAGGGGGCGTACGGCAAGCCGAAGCCCGCGCCCGGGGTGTACGGCCAGCCGGTCGGGTACCCGGGCTACGGTCAGGGCTACCCGCAGCAGGCGTACCCGACCCCGACCGGGTACCCGCAGGCCACTGCCGGGTACCCGCAGGCCACGGCCGGCTACCCGCAGGTCACCGCGGGCTACCCGCAGGCCACCGCGGGGTACCCGCAGGCCACCGCGGGGTACCCGCAGGCGCCCGCGGGGTACCCGCAGGCTCAGTCGGGCTACCCAGCGGCCGGGTACAGCCAGCCGACCGGCGCGTACCCCGCGGCCCCGCCGGCCTACCCCACCCAGCCTGCCGCGTACCAGCAGCCCGCCGCCCAGCAGCCCGCCGCTCAGCCGCAGCCCGCACCCGGAGCCGAGACCAGCGCGCCGTTCGCCTCGTACGCCGCACCCACCTCGGCCCCGCCGGCAGCGATGTCGACCCCGTTTGCGCCGATCTCGGTGCCACCCGTGCCGACCCCGGAGCCGACGTCCACCCCGCCGGCCCCGTCGGATGAGGACTCGCAGCGTACCCAGGTCATCTCGGCGCCGCCGGCCGCAGAGCCGCCGACCCAGCCTTGGAGCCAGCCCTGACGGACATCGCCGGCCGGGCCGGCGCCTACGCTGGCTGAGGTGACCCACCCCCCCGACACCGCCGTCCGGCGTGCCCTGCGCCGGGCTGCCGACGGCCGCCCGCTCGACGTGGCGGAGGCGGCGACGCTGCTCGCCGTGCGTGGCGCGGCCCTGGACGCGTTGGTGGCGCTCGCGGCGACCGTGCGCGACGCCGGTCTGGCCGATGTCGGGCGGCCGGGGGTCGTGACGTACTCCCGGAAGGTCTTCATTCCGCTCACCCGGCTCTGCCGGGACCGCTGCCACTACTGCACCTTCGCCACGGTGCCGCACCGGCTGCCGGCGCCCTATCTCGAGCGCGACGAGGTTGTCCGGATCGCCCGCGCGGGCGCGGCACTGGGCTGCAAGGAGGCGCTGTTCACCCTCGGCGACTCCCCGGAGCAGCGTTGGCCGCAGGCCCGGGCCTGGCTGGACGCCCGGGGGTACGAGTCCACTGTGGACTACCTGCGCGCCGCCGCGGTCGCGGTCCTCGAGGAGACCGGGCTGCTGCCGCATCTCAACCCGGGGGTACTGAGCTGGGCCGAGCTGCAGCGGCTCAAGCCGGTGGCGCCCAGCATGGGGATGATGCTGGAGACCGCGGCTACCCGGTTGTGGTCGCAGCCCGGTGCGGCGCACTACGGCTCACCGGACAAGGAGCCCGCGCTGCGGCTGCGGGTACTCGCCGACGCAGGTCGGGTCGGGGTGCCGTTTACCACCGGCATCCTGGTCGGGATCGGCGAGACGCTCGTCGAGCGGGCCGAGTCGCTCTTCGCGATCCGCCGGGTCGCCCGGGAGTACGGGCACCTGCAGGAAGTCATCGTGCAGAATTTCCGGGCCAAGCCCGACACGGCGATGCGCGCGGTGCCCGATGCCAGCCTCTCCGAGCTGGTCGCCGCGGTAGCGGTGGCGCGGCTGGTACTCGGTCCGGCGATGCGGCTGCAGGTGCCGCCGAACCTGCTCGGCGAGGCCTCCGGCGAGGTCGACGGTGCTGCCGTGCAGCTGTTGCTGCGGGCCGGAATCGACGACTGGGGCGGGATCTCGCCGCTCACCCCGGACCACGTCAACCCGGAACGGCCCTGGCCGGCGATCGACGAGTTGGCCCGGCACTGCGCCGCGGCCGGGTACCAGCTGCGCGAACGGCTCACGATCTACCCGGAGTACCTGCGCCGCGGCGAACCGTGGCTCGACCCGCGGTTGTCGGCGCACGTGGCGGCGCTGGCCGATCCGGCATCGGGGCTGGCGGCCGAAGGCGCCCGCGCGGTGGGGCTGCCGTGGCAGGAGCCCGACGGCGGTTTCGTCCACAGTGGACGCGTTGACCTGCACGCCACCATCGACACGGTGGGTCGTACCGGCGACCGGCGTGGCGACTTCGACACGGTGTACGGCGACTGGTCCGCGGTCGCCGCGCACGCCGAGGCTGTCCGCACGCAGGCCGGGTCCGGCCGCGGTGAGCCGGCCGCGCCCGCGGGAGCCGCGCTGGAGCGGATTCACGGCGACGTGCTGGCTGGGCTGCGGCTCGCCGAGCACAACCCGGCGGCGCTGTTGGAGCCCGGGCACGAGGCGTTGGCGCTGGCCCTGTTCGGCGTGGACGGTGCGGGCCTGGACGAGCTGGCCGGCATTGCCGACGGGCTGCGCCGCGACACGGTCGGGGACGACGTGACCTACGTGGTAAACCGCAACATCAACTTCAGCAACGTCTGCTATGTGGGCTGCCGGTTCTGTGCGTTCGCCCAGCGGGAGTCCGATGCCGACGCGTACCGGCTCTCCGTCGACCAGGTCGCCGACCGCGCGGAGCAGGCCTCGCGTGATGGCGCCACCGAGGTCTGCATGCAGGGCGGCATCGATCCGAAACTGCCGGTGGCCGTGTACCCGGAGCTGGTACGGGCGGTGAAGAGCCGGGTGCCGGGCATGCACGTGCACGCGTTCAGCCCGATGGAGATCGTGACCGCCGCCGCGAAGGCGGGAGTGGGGATCTCCGACTGGCTGACCGAGCTGCGCGAGGCGGGGTTGGACACGATTCCGGGTACCGCCGCGGAGATCCTCGATGACGACGTGCGCTGGATCCTCACCAAGGGCAAGCTGCCGGCGGCCACCTGGGTGGAGGTCGTCAGCACCGCGCACGAGCTGGGCATCCGATCCAGCTCGACGATGATGTACGGCCACGTCGACGCCCCGCGGCACTGGCTGGGTCATCTGCGCACGCTGGCTTCGGTCCAGGACCGCACCGGCGGCTTCACCGAGTTCGTGGCGCTGCCGTTCGTGCACCACAACGCGCCGATCTACCTGGCCGGGGTGGCGCGGCCAGGGCCGACCCAGCGGGACAACCGGGCGGTACACGCGCTGGCCCGGGTACTCCTGCACGGCCGGATCGCCAACATCCAGTGCTCCTGGGTGAAGCTCGGCGACGAGGGTACGGCCACGATGCTGCGTGGCGGTGCCAACGACCTGGGCGGCACCCTGATGGAAGAGACGATCTCCCGGATGGCCGGCTCGGAGCATGGCTCAGCCCGGACCGTGGCGCAACTGCAGGCGATCGCTGCCGCGGCGGGGCGCCCGGCCCGGCAGCGAACCACCACGTACGGCGACATTTAGGTAGACGGCCGGTTACATTTGGCGCGACACGCCGGAGCGGCGCGCCGAAAGGGCCGTTACCTCCGACGCGGCTCGGTCGATAACCGTACGGCGTCACGGATCTGGTCGGTCCGCTCACGGATCGATCAGAGAGTGCTTCCCCGCCGTATACGGATGATGCACACGCCGTCGGGTTGGGCCTATTTATCAGGTTCCGCTTGACGGCGCACGCATTACACGCGTGTAATTTCACCGGGGATGTTCGAGCGAGGCGCCTAAAACGTCTTGATTCGGGCAAAAGCAGATGGCGCGCAGCGCGAACACGCTGGTGCGCCTTCCGCGTGGGGGGTTTGCACCGGCTCGCGGCCGGTGCGCACGAAGGAGGCACGCTGATGGAAGGCCAGAGCGTCGCGGTTGACCTGCTGGGCAACGCGCCGGAGTGGCAGGAGCGCGCACTGTGCTCCCAGACCGACCCCGAGGCGTTCTTCCCGGAGAAGGGCGGCTCGACCCGTGAGGCGAAGCGGATCTGCTCGCGGTGCGAGGTGAAGTCCGAGTGCCTCGAGTACGCGCTCGGGCACGACGAGCGCTTCGGTATCTGGGGCGGACTCTCCGAGCGCGAGCGACGCAAGCTCAAGCGCCGGGCGGCGTAGGACTGGCGGGCGACCCGCCGAATTCTGATGGCCGGGCTCGAGCCTCGGCCATCAGACGAGGTCCGGGCTCAGCCGATCGCCGGGCTCAGCCGAGGTCCGGGCTCAGCCGATCGCCGGGCTCAGCCGAGGTCCGGGCTCAGCCGATGGCCGGGCCGGGGCGACGGTCGTCGGTGTCGGTCAGTCGAGATCCTCGGGAGCGATGCCGAGCAGGTTCGCCACCTGTTCGATGATCACGTCGTGTACCAGGTCCGCGAGGTCTTCCCGGTCGGCGGCCCGGAACTCCAGGGGCCGGCGGTACAGCACGATGCGCGGCGGGACCGCATGGCGTCCGGGGCGCCCGGGCAGCAGTCGTGCCAGCGGCACCTCGCCATCCTCGAGCACATCGGAGTCGTACACGTTGAGGTCCGGGGGCACCTCCTCGACCGCGAACTCCACACCGGCGAGTTCCTGGGCGTACCGGCGTTCGAGCGCCTCTACGGCATCGAGTACCAGATCGTCGAAGATCTCCGCGCGGGTCCGGGACAGCGGCGCGGAGGCCGGGACGAGCCGACCCCGCAGGCCGCGTCCGTGCCGGTCCCGGGCTCGACGCCCAGGCCCGCTGCGATGACGATCTGGACTGCTCACGCCGTCAGGGTAGCGCCGTACCGGCCATGATCGCGCCAGCCGGGCCGGCCGGAGCGCAGCCGGCGCGCAGGCCGGCTCGTCCGTGTCCCGCCCGAGCCGACCCGGCAGGCGCGTTGGCTAGTCGTGATCGCGTGACCCCGGCGTGTCGCGAAGCCACTCGACGTGCCCAGCCATCCGCGGGCGTTAACCTCCCCGCCGTGAGGTCTCCACGGCGCTGCTCCCGCAACGGCTGCCAACGGCAGGCTGTTGCGACGTTGACCTACGTCTATGCCGACTCGACCGCGGTGGTGGGTCCGTTGGCGGCGTTCGCCGAACCCCATTCGTACGACCTGTGTGAGCAGCACGCGGTCGGACTGACCGCGCCACGCGGCTGGGAGGTGGTCCGCCACGACGGGGAGTTCGAGCCGCCACCGCCGAGCAGCGACGACCTGGTGGCGCTCGCCGAGGCGGTACGGGAGGCGGCCCGGCCGGGCACGCCGCGCGAGGCTGCCGAGCACGGCCACAACCTCGGCCGGCGCGGCCATCTGAGGGTGATCCCGCCGAACCGGTAGGTCGGTTCGTCTGGGCGCCGGGTGGCACGCCGGCCTGGCCAAGGATATCCTCGACCATGTTCGGGATATCCACACCGGAGGTGGTCATGGCCAAGACTCTGATCGACATCGACGAGCAGGCACTGGCCGCGGCGATGGCCGAGTACGGCACCACGACCAAGGTGGAGACCGTGAACCGCGCCCTGCGCGAGGTCGCCGCCCGCCGCGCCGAGGCGACGCAACGGTTCATGCGGTTCGCGCTACAGGTCTCTGACCAGCTGGCCGAGTGCGACGTCCGCACCGAGGCTTGGCGGTGATCGTCTACCTCACTGACAAGTCGGCGTGGGAGCAGCTGCGCTACAGCGAGGCGGCCCGACAGCGGTTCGCGAAGCTGCAGGGTGGGTGGCAGATCGCCGTCTGCACGGTCATCGCAGCGGAGCTGCTGTACTCCGCTCGAAACCACGACGAATTTCTCGCGCAGCGGGCTGACTACGAGACGCTGCGCTGGTTGGACACCGGTCCCGAGGTCCAGCGCAGGGTGCTCGATGTGATGCAGTCACTCGCCCGGCTCGGCCAGCACCGTGGCGTGAGCCTTCCTGACCTGTTCGTCGCGGCGACCGCCGAGTTGGGCGGCGCCACCGTGCTGCACTACGACCGGGACTTCGAACGGATCGCCGAGGTCACCGGGCAGCCGCACGAGTGGATCGTGCCGCGCGGCGACGGGCACGGACACCCCGGCGGGGAGGGGACATGACGTACCCGATCTGGATCGCGGGCGAGCCCGAGGCTGGCGCCGAGGAGCTGGTGGTCCGCCACCCGTACGACGGGAGCGAGGTGGGGCGGACCAGCTTCGCCACGCCGGAGCAGGTCGAACGCGCGATCGCCGCGGCCCACGAGGTGCGCGCCGAGGCGGCCCAACTGCCGGCGTACGTGCGGGCCGACGCGCTGGACCACGTTTCGCGGCGGATCGCTGGGCGCGCCGACGAGTTGGCCCATCTGATCACCGCGGAGAACGGCAAGCCGCTGAAGTGGGCGCGGGCGGAGGTCGCCCGGGCGGTCTCGACGTTCCGCTGGGCGGCCGAGGAGGCGCGGCGCTTCTCGGGCGAGCTGCAGCGGCTGGACACCGATGCCGCGGCGAGCGGTCGGATTGCCGTGGTGCGGCGTTTCCCCCGTGGGCCGGTACTCGGCATCACACCCTTCAACTTTCCGCTGAACCTGGTCGCGCACAAGGTCGCCCCGGCGATCGCGGTCGGCGCCCCGATCGTGGTCAAGCCGGCGCCGGCCACTCCGCTGTCTGCGCTGGTGCTCGGTGAGCTGCTGTGCGGGACCGAGTTGCCGCCGTCGATGGTCTCGGTGGTACCGGTGCCGAACGAGCGGGCCGGCGCGCTGGTGGGCGATCCGCGGCTGCCGGTGGTGTCGTTCACCGGTTCCGGCGGAGTCGGCTGGCGGATCCGTGAGGCCGTACCACGCAAGCACGTCACCGTGGAGCTGGGCGGCAACGCGGCGGCCGTGGTCTGCGAGGACTGGTCGGACTCCGACGACCTGGCGTGGGCGGCGAACCGGATCGCCACCTTCGGCAACTACCAGGCCGGGCAGAGCTGCATCGCCGTCCAGCGGGTCTTCGTGCACGCCACGTGGTACGAGCGCATGGTCGAGCTGGTCACCCAGCGGGTGGCGGCGCTGCGCACCGGCGACCCGGCTGACCCGGCGACCGACGTCGGTCCGATGATCAGCGAGGCCGCGGCTGAGCGCGTCGAGGAGTGGATCGCCGAGGCGGTCGCCGCCGGCGCCCAGCTGCGCACCGGCGGCCGGCGGACCGGTACCAGCGTCGAGCCGACGGTACTCACCGACGTGCCCGCTGACGCGAAGGTATGCACCGAGGAGATCTTCGGCCCGGTACTCGTGATCGCCAGCGTGGAGTCCGATGAGGACGCCTTCGCCGCCGTCAACGACTCCGCGTACGGGCTGCAGGCCGGCGTCTTCACGCACAGCGTGCAGACCGCGTTCACCGCGCACACCAGCCTGCAGGTCGGTGGGGTGATCGTTGGCGACGTACCCAGCTACCGGGCCGACCAGATGCCGTACGGCGGCGTCAAGGGCAGCGGTACCGGCCGCGAGGGGCTGCGCAGCGCGATGGAGGACTACACCGAGCCACGGGTGCTCGTGCTCACCGGACTCGACCTGTAGCTGGCGGTCAACGGACTTGGCGCGTGGCCGCAACCGGCAATCTGTAGGCTCGGTGGACTGTCCCGTACCTCTCCCGAGGAGCGCGCCACCGTGTCCGACCTGAGCCGCATCGTCAAGGCGTACGACGTCCGTGGGACCGTTCCCGACCAGCTCGACGAGTCCGTGGCCCGGGCGCTGGGCACCGCCTTCGTCCAGGTGCTGCGGGAGCGTGGCGAGGACAGCCGACAGGTCGTGGTGGCGCACGACATGCGCGACTCCTCGCCCGGGTTGTCGGGCGCCTTCATCGCAGGCGCGCGGGCCGCCGGCGCTGACGTGGTGGCCGCCGGTCTCGGCTCGACCGACCTGCTCTACTACGCCTCCGGCGCGCTCAACATCCCCGGCGCGATGTTCACCGCGAGCCATAATCCGGCGCAGTACAACGGCATCAAGATGTGCCGGGCGGGCGCGCGACCGATCGGCCAGGACACCGGCCTGGTCGAAATCCGCGACCGGGCCCAGCAGATCCTCGACGCGGCGGGCGGCGACGCGGGCGGCACCGCCCCGCGACCCGCAGGGGTCGGCGAGGGTGGCCTGACCGAGCGCGACCTGCTCCGGGACTACGCCGCGCACCTGCGCACCCTGGTCGATCTGAGCGCGATCCGGCCGCTGTCCGTGGTGGTCGACGCGGGCAACGGGATGGCCGGGTACACGGTGCCGGCCGTGCTCGGCGACGCCAAGCTGCCGGCACTACCATTGAAGATCATTCCGTTGTACTTCGAGCTGGACGGCAACTTCCCCAACCACGAGGCGAACCCGCTGGAGCCGGCGAACCTGGTCGACCTGCAGCGGGCGGTCCGCGAGCACGGCGCCGACCTCGGGCTGGCCTTCGACGGCGATGCCGACCGCTGTTTCGTGGTGGACGAGCTCGGCGAGCCGGTCACCCCGTCGGCGGTCACGTCTCTGGTGGCGGTACGCGAGCTGGCCAAGCACCCGGGTGCCACGATCATCCACAATCTGATCACCTCGCGGGCGGTGCCCGAGATCGTCCGCGAGCATGGCGGGGTGCCGGTGGTGACCCGGGTCGGGCACTCGTTCATCAAGGAGGAGATGGCCCGGACCGGTGCGGTCTTCGGTGGCGAGCACTCCGCGCACTACTACTTCCGCGATTTTTGGTACGCCGACACCGGGATGCTGGCCGCCATGCATGTCCTGGCCGCTTTGGGGCAGCAGGGCGGGCCGCTGCAGTCGATGTCCGCGCTTGGTGCGCAGTACGTCCGGTACCACGACTCCGGCGAGATCAACTCGACGGTCACCGACCAGCAGGCGAAGCTCGCCGAGGTGCAGGCGGCCTTCACCGGTCAGCAGGGCGTCACCCTCGACCACCTGGACGGCCTTACGGTCAACCTGCCCGACGGCAGCTGGGCGAATCTGCGTCCGTCCAACACCGAGCCGCTGTTGCGGCTTAACGTGGAAGCACCGAGCGCGCAGCGCCTGGCCGAGCTGCGTGATCAGGTGCTGGCGATCGTCCGCGGCTGAGGGACTGAGTGGCTGAGCGACTGAGTGGCTGAGTGAGCATCGGATCAGAAGGAGCGCCCATCCGTGCCGATTGAACCCTTCCTGCTCGACATCCTGCGCTGCCCGGACACCCACCATGCGCCCCTGGCGTACGACGAGTCGGTCCAGACCTTGACCTGTACCGAGTGCCAGCGGATCTTCGAGATCCGTGACGGTATCCCGGTGCTCATCCTGGACGAGGCCACGACGGCAACCGGGGTGCAGCCGATCCGGGTCGATCCGGCCCCGGAGGAGTCCTGATGGCCACCCGGTTCAGCGGCGAAGCCGGCCTGCGCGGGCACCGCGAGCTCGACCTGGAGCTGCTCGACGACGCGGCGGGCCTGGAGCGGGCCGACCCGGGCGGGATGCTGCTCGCCACTGCTTCGGCGGGCGCCCAGGTCCGCGAGTCCGCGGCGCTGGCTGCCGAAGCCAACCTGGGCAAGTTGGCCGAGGAGGGCCGTCCCCGTTCGGTGGTCGTCGCCGGCGTGGGCACTGCCGCGCGCACCGGCGACGTACTCTCCACGGTTGCCGGACCGCGCTGCCCGGTGCCGATCATCGCCCACCGCAACTCCGGCATCCCCGGATGGGTGGGCGCGGCCGACGTGGTGATCGCGGTCTCCGCCTCGGGCCGTTCGCCGGAGGCGCTCGCCGCGGCCGAGGCTGCGGCGCGGCGCGGGGCCCGGCTGGTCGCCATCGGCGCCGCCGACTCGGAGCTCGCGGCGCTGGCCGAACGGGCCCGTGCGCCGTTCATCGAGGTACCGCGGCGCGCCCCGGCCCGGGCGAGTCTGTGGGCGCTGACCATTCCGGTGCTGCTCGCCGCCCGTACCTTCGGCCTCGTCAAGGTCAATGAGGCGGACCTCGCGGAGACCGCGGCCCGGCTGGACGCTGACGCCGAACGCTGCCGGCCCAGCCTGGAGTCTTTCGTCAACCCGGCCAAGACGCTCGCCCTGGACATCGCTTTGTCGATCCCGGTGGTCTGGGGCTCCTCGGCGCTGGCCACGCTCGCGGCCCGGCGCTTCGCGGACACGCTCTCCGCCAACGCCCGGTACCCTGCGGTTCCCGACTCGCTCAGCGAGGCCGGCCGCGGCCGGGTCGGACTGCTCGACGGTGTGTACGGCGGACTGGCCGAGGCTGGCCGCGACATGTACGCCGACCCAGGCGATGAGCCGGAGCCGACCAGGCTGCGGCTGGTGCTGCTGCGCGACGGCGGGCTGGCCGACGAGGACGATGCGGCAGCCAGCGAGCCGACGGTGGTGGGGGAGCGGCGCGCCGACGCGGTACAGTCCCTGGCCGAACGGCGCGGCGTACGCGTCAGCGTGGTCACCGCCGAGGGCGCCTCCCCGCTGGAGCGGCTTGCCTCGCTGCTGGCGGTACCCGACTTCGCGTCGATCTACCTCGGTCTGGCCCACGGCCTCGACCCGATGGGGGTGCCGGCGGTCTCCGAGATGAAGGATCTGTCCAACCCATGAGTGAGTGCTGCGAGCGGAAACGGTGAGCGCGGCTGGGGGTACGAAGGCGGTCGTCGCGGCGCTCGCTGCCAACCTCGGTATCGCGGCCACGAAGTTCGTCGCGTTCGCGCTGACCCGGTCGTCGTCGATGCTGGCCGAGGCGATCCATTCGTTCGTCGACTCCGGCAACCAGTTGCTGCTGCTCGTCGGTGGCCGTCGGGCGACCCGCGAGGCAACACCCCGGCACCCGTTCGGGTACGGCCGGGAGCGCTACCTCTACGCCTTCATCGTCTCGGTCGTGCTGTTCAGCGTCGGCGGGCTCTTCGCGCTGTACGAGGGGTACCACAAGATCCAGCAGCCGGAGCCGATCACCAGCTGGAGATGGGTGCCGCTGCTGGTGCTGGGCGTCGGGGTGGTGCTGGAGTCGCTCTCCTTCCGTACCGCGATCCGGGAGGCGAACCAGATCCGGGGCGGGGCGTCCTGGAGCGGGTTCGTCCGACACGCCAAGGTGCCGGAGCTGCCGGTGATCCTGCTGGAGGACTTCGCGGCGCTGATCGGCCTGATGCTCGCCCTGTGCGGGGTGGGGTTGACCCTGCTCACCGGCAACGGGTTGTGGGACGGCATCGGTACCGCGGGCATCGGCGTCCTGCTGGTCGCGGTGGCGATCGTGTTGGCGGTCGAGATGAAGAGCCTGCTGATCGGCGAATCGGCCACCGACGAGCAGGTCGCGGCGATCGGGGCGGCGATCCTGGCCGGCGACGAGGTGACCCGGGTCATCCACCTGCGCACCGTGCACCTGGGCCCGGACGAGTTGCTGGTCGGCGCGAAGATCGCGGTGCGGCACGACGAGACGGCCGCTGCCGTCGCCCGCAACATCGACGCTGTCGAGGTACGGATCCGCGCCGCCGTGCCGATCGCCCGGGTGATCTACCTGGAGCCGGATCTTGACCGCGGGCCCGGTGCCGGGCTGTCCCCTGCCGAGCCGTCCGGCGCGGGGCCGGTCGGGGCCGGCACGGAGGTCGGGTGATGGAGCTCCTGGACAACCCGGTGCGGGGGTACGCCTGGGGTTCGTACACCACGATCGCCCAGCTGCAGGGGCGCCCCGCCCCGACCGAGCGCCCCGAGGCGGAGCTGTGGCTGGGCGCCCATCCGGACGGCTCATCGACGGTGGAGGTCTCCTCCGGGCCGGTGTCGCTGAAGGACCTGATCGGGGCCGACCCGGACCGGCTGCTCGGCGCGCCGGTGGTCGCCCGCTTCGGCGCCCGGCTGCCGTTCCTGATGAAGGTACTGGCGGCGGCGCAGCCGCTATCGCTGCAGGCGCATCCGGACGCGGCACAGGCAGCGGCCGGGTACGCCGCCGAGCAGGCTGCCGGGGCGCTACCCGGCTCGCCGGTACGCAACTACCACGACCCGTACCACAAACCGGAGTTGCTGGTCGCCGTCGACGACTTCGATGCGTTGTGCGGGTTCCGGGACCCGGGCGCCTCGGCGGAGCTGCTGGACCGGCTGAAGGTTCCGGCGCTGGCGTCCACCGTGCAGGCGCTGCGCACCGCCGTGGGTCCGGAAGCGGCGCTGCGCACCGCCGTCACCGGCCTGCTGAGTCTTGACCAGGGTAGCCGCGGGCCGCTGGTGCAGGCTGTGGTCGACGCTGCTGGCGCGCTGGATACCCCGGCGGATGCCCTCGTCGCTGAACTGGGCGCGCGCTACCCGGGCGACATCGGGGTGGTGCTGGCGCTGCTACTCAACCAGGTCCGGCTGGCCCCGGGTGAGGCGGTCTGGCTGCCCGCGGGCAACCTGCACGCATACCTGCGCGGTGCCGGGGTGGAGATCATGGCGGCCAGCGACAACGTGCTGCGCGGTGGGCTGACGCCCAAGCACGTCGACGTGGCAGAGCTGCTGCGGGTACTGCGCTTCGAGGTGCTCGCGGATCCGGTGGTACGCCCGCAGCCGGTCGCGCCGGGGCTGGTCACCTGGCGTACCCTGGCTGACGAGTTCGTGCTGCACCGCGCCACGCTGGGCGGCGGGTACCCCGAACGGGTCGAGCTGCCGGGGCACGGTCCACGGATCGTGCTGTGCCTGACCGGCGAGGTACTCGTCGACGACGGTGCCTCGACGGTGCGGCTGCACGGCGGGCAGGCCGGCTTCGGCCGGGCCGGGCGCACCGGCACGGTCAGCGGCCAGGGTGTCGTCTTCCAGGCCACCTGCTGACCCCCGCCTCCCTTCCCCCCACCCCGACGGCCGGCTTGCGGGGATTTGCTTGACATGGCGAGTGCAGACGGTAGTGTGGAAAACACGCAGCGTGATCGCGACGCAGGTTTCGAGCCACGCGCGGGGGAACAGAACCGGGGGATGTGCGGGGCGGTGGTTAGGCGAAAGGCCGGCCGCCGCCCCGCACGCTGTCCGTGGCGCGTATGGTGGAGGGTCGCCGCCGCCGCTGCGCGTTCGCAGATTCGGAGAACCCATGACCAGCACACTTCCACCGCAGACCGACGCTGCCTCCGGTAGCCGTCCGAGCACCCTCGCCGAGGGCGACTTCAAGGTTGCGGACCTCGCGCTCGCCGCGTTCGGGCGCAAGGAGATCCAGCTTGCCGAGCACGAGATGCCGGGGCTGATGGCAGTGCGCCGGGAGTACGCCGACGTCCAGCCGTTGCGCGGTGCCCTGATCACCGGCTCGCTGCACATGACGATCCAGACCGCCGTACTGATCGAGACGCTGGTCTCGCTCGGCGCCGAGGTGCGCTGGGCCAGCTGCAACATCTTCTCCACCCAGGACCACGCCGCCGCCGCGGTCGTGGTCGGCCCGCACGGGACCGTCGAGGCCCCCGCCGGTGTGCCGGTCTACGCCTGGAAGGGCGAGACCCTGGAGGAGTACTGGTGGTGCACCGAACAGGTGCTGCTGTGGCCCGGTGGCAGGTCCCCGAACATGATCCTCGACGACGGCGGTGACGCCACCCTGCTGGTACACAAGGGCAAGGAGTTCGAGGGCATCGGTGCGGTACCGGCCGTCGACACCGCGGACTCCGAGGAGTACGCGGTGATCCTCGGGTTGTTGCACCGCTCGCTCGCGCAGGACGGCCAGCGCTGGACCCGGGTCGCCGACGCCATCAAGGGCGTGACCGAGGAGACCACCACCGGCGTGCACCGGCTCTACGAGATGCACAAGGCCGGCGCGCTGCTCTTCCCGGCGATCAACGTGAACGACTCGGTGACGAAGAGCAAGTTCGACAACAAGTACGGCTGCCGGCACTCGCTCATCGACGGCATCAACCGTGGCACGGATGTGCTGATCGGCGGCAAGGTGGCTGTGGTCTTCGGCTACGGCGACGTCGGCAAGGGCTGTGCGGAGTCGCTGCGCGGCCAGGGGGCCCGGGTCATCGTCACTGAGATCGACCCGATCTGCGCGCTGCAGGCCGCCATGGACGGGTACCAGGTGACCACGATCGACGAGGTGGTCGGCACCGCCGACATCTTCATCACCGCGACCGGCTGCTTCGACGTGATCACCGCCGAGCACATGTCGAAGATGAAGCACCAGGCGATCGTCGGCAACATCGGCCACTTCGACAACGAGATCGACATGGCCGGGCTGGCGAAGTTCCCGGGGGTACAGCGGATCATCGTCAAGCCGCAGGTCGACGAGTGGGTCTTCGCCGACGGGCACTCGGTGATCGTGCTCTCCGAGGGTCGGCTGCTGAACCTGGGCAACGCCACCGGGCACCCGAGCTTCGTGATGTCCAACTCGTTCACCAACCAGGTGATCGCACAGATCGAGCTCTTCACCAAGACCGACCAGTACGCCCTCGGCGTGCACACGCTGCCGAAGCACCTGGACGAGAAGGTCGCCCGGCTGCACCTGGACGCGCTGGGCGTCAAGCTCACCGAGCTCAGCAAGGTGCAGGCGGAGTACCTCGGGCTGCCGGTCGAGGGGCCGTACAAGTCAGACCACTACCGGTACTGAGCCGGCAGCACACAGTCGCGAGTACCTACGCCGGCGCCGGGGGTTCTCCCCGGGCGCCGGTGTACGTTCTGCGCCGGACCGCATGGCGTGCCGATAACGGGACAGTCACGAAAGCTGGCGTGACCTTGGCAGGCTGAGCCGGGCGTCGTTTCCTGACAACGCACTCGACCGGGAGGGGTACATGCGCACACGTCTCAGGCGGGCGGGGCTGCTGGCCGTTGCCGTGGCAGCGTCGCTGGTGAGCTCGGCGTGCACCGGCGGGGGGAGTACCCCCCAGGGTGTTCTTGGCGACTGCGCGGCGAAGCCCAACGACTGCAATGCGGGCCAGGTCCGCAGCGGCGGGATGCTCGGCTACGCGATCGAGAAAAAGATCAAGGGTTGGAACCTCAACGCCGGAGGCTCGAACACCGCCGATACCGGCGAGGTGCTGGCCGGAGTACTGCCTGAGCCCTTCATCGTCAATCCGGACCTCTCGATCAGACTCAACTCCGACCTGCTGCTCTCCGCGGTGCAGACCGGCACCAACCCGCAGACGATCGTGTACAAGATCAATCCTGCCGCGGTCTGGGACGACGGCACCCCGATCTCCGCTGACGACTTCAGCTACTCGTGGCGGACCCAGAACGGCCGGGACTGTCCGGGCTGCAAGGCGGCGAGTACTGCCGGCTACGAGCAGGTCAAGTCGGTGAGCGGCGCGGACGGCGGCCGGACGGTGACCGTCGTGTACGACGTCCCGTTCGCTGACTGGCAGGCCGTGTTCGCCCACCTGTACCCGGCGCAGGTCGGCAAGCAACACGGCGACCTCGCGGCGTCCTTCGCCTGGTTCAACGAGAACGTGCCGACCTGGTCGGGCGGCCCCTTCACGATCGCGGAGTACCAGAAGGACCAGTCGGTGACCCTGGTGCCCAACCCGCGGTGGTACGGCCGGCTCAAACCCAATCTGGAGAAGGTCGTCTTCCGGATCCTGGTGGACCAGAACGAACAGATCGCGGCCCTGAGCCGCAACGACGTGCAGGTGGTCTACACGCAGCAGCCCAGCGTGGACCTGGTCCACGCGGTCAAGGGTTTGCCGAAGGTCGCGTACGGGCTGGGCCGTGGCCTGATGTGGGAGCACCTCGACCTCAATCTGCGGAACAGGTTCCTGGCCGAGGTGAAGCTGCGCAGGGCGATCTTCACCGCGGTGAACCGGCAGGCCATCATCGACTCCACCGTCGGCCAGATCGCCCGCGGCCTCACCCCGGTGAACAGCCACAACTTCCTGCCCGGGCAGCCGGGGTACTACGACGTCATCACCCCGACCGGGCAGGGTGCCGGGGATGTGACCAGGGCGAAGAAGATCCTCACCGACGCCGGCTACGTCCTCGACGGCAGCACCCTGCGGACGCCCTCCGGCGAGGCGGTGACGCTGCGGATCGGGTACTCCGACGGCAACACCGCGCGCCGGACGATCAGCGAGGTCTTCGCCAGGCAGCTGGCCGCGATCGGCGTCAGGGTCGACATCAGCGCGGTGGATCTGGCCGCGACCCTGGCCGGCGGGGACTACGACGTGGTCGTCTTCGCCTCGTCGGGTCAGCCGTTCCCGCGTGCCAGCGCCATGCAGGCGTGGCTGAGCACGGGCGGGACCAACTACGGCCACTGGACCAATGCCAACAGCGATGTGCTGCTGAAGGAGGCCGCATCGCAGACGGATCCGGCCAAGGCCGTCGATGCGCTCAACGAGGCCGACGTGGTACTGGCGAACGACGCGTACGTGCTGCCGCTGTTCCAGAAGCCGACGCTGCTGGCACTCGATCCGCAGTACGCCAACGTCCGCTTCAACTGCTCGTTGGCCGGGCCGGCGTACAACATCGCGGAGTGGGGCATGCGGGGGTAGCGAGTCCGGTGTCCCCGGGCGGGATCGGGATGCAATATTGGAGCCCATGAGAGCCCGAGTCCTCGTGGTCGACGATGACCCCGCCCTTGCCGAGATGCTCGGCATCGTGTTGCGCAGTGAGGGGTTCCTGCCGTCCTTCGTGGCCGACGGCGAGCGTGCGCTCGCGGCGTTCCGCGAGGCGCGGCCGGACATCGTCCTGCTCGACCTGATGTTGCCCGGGATGAGCGGCATCGACGTGTGTCGGGCGATCCGGGCCGAGTCGGGGCTCCCGATCGTGATGCTTACTGCCAAGATCGATACCGTGGATGTGGTACTGGGACTGGAATCCGGCGCCGACGACTACGTGGTGAAGCCGTTCAAGCCCAAGGAACTCGTGGCCCGGATGCGCGCCCGGTTGCGCCGCGGCGAGGATGTCGCTCCGGAGCTGCTCACCGTCGGGCCGACCGGGAACCAGATCACCATCGATGTGCCGGCACATACCGTGACCCGCGATGGTGTTGAGGTCAAACTCACCCCGCTGGAGTTCGACCTGCTGGTGGCGCTGGGCCGCAAGCCCCGACAGGTCTTCACCCGCGAGGTGCTCCTGGAGCAGGTCTGGGGGTACCGGCACGCGGCCGACACGAGGCTGGTCAACGTACACGTCCAGCGGCTGCGCGCCAAGATCGAGCCGGACCCGGAGCGACCGGAGATCGTCCTCACCGTCCGCGGGGTCGGGTACAAGGCGGGCATGGGATAGCCCGTCGTGCGCCGTGCAAGGTTGCTGAGCAGCGTGCTGGCGTGGGCCCGCCGGTCCGGGGCTGCGCTGCGCCGGCTGGCGGGCAAGTCCGGGGCTGCGCTGCGTCGGCTGGCCGGCGGGTCCGGGGCTGCGTCGCGTCGGCTCTGGGCCTCGCGGGGGGTCGCGGGGGTGTGGTTGCGCTCGGCGGCGACATGGTCGGCTCGGCGGCTCGCGGCGGTGCTCGCTGCGGTGCGTACCGCGATCGGTTCGCTGGCGGGGTCCCGACCGGGGCGGGCGCTGCTTCGGGGCCCGCTGGGTCGAGCCGTCGCGGGGGCCACTGCGCCGGTACGCCGGATCTGGCGCCGCTCGCTGCAGTTCCGCGTCGTCAGCATCACGCTCGTCCTCTCGGCCGTGCTGGTCGGTGCCTTCGGTTGGCTGATGGCGAGCACGATCACCCAGGGCCTGCTCGAGGCGAAGGTCAGCACGGCCCGCAAGCAGGTCGTCAAGGGCGGGGAGTACGCGGCCGACCAACTCAAGGGGGTAACCCAGAGTAACGACCCAGCGCTGCTGACGACGATACCGGCGGTGGTGGCGCAGCTCGCCAACTCGCCTGAGGAGGGCGGCCGCGAGGTGGTCATGCTCTCCGTGGACGATTCGCTCCGGCTGAACCAGCAGGCATCGGACCCGGCGGCGTACTCGCTGCTGCGCGCGCCGGAGCTGGCCGGGTTACGCCGACTCGTCGGCAACGACGGCCAGGTCGCGTACCAACTCGTGACCGCAGATCCGGACCGCGGCGGCAAGCGCCCGTGGCTGGTCCTCGGTACCCGGGTGGACAGCTACGGGCAGCCGTTAGAGCTGTACTACCTCTTCCCGCTCGATGACGAGGTAACAGCGGCAGACCTGGTCCGCACCACGGTGATCGTCACCGGGGCGGCGCTGGTGGCGTTGCTGGCACTGGTGGCGGCACTCGTCACGGGCCTGGTGGTCCGGCCGGTCCGGTTGGCCGCGCGTACTGCCCAGCGCCTCTCCGCCGGAATGTTGGAGCAGCGGATGCTGGTGCGGGGCGAGGACGACCTGGCTCAGCTCGCGACGTCGTTCAACCAGATGGCGGCCAGCCTGCAACGGCACATCGAGCGGTTGGAGGAGATGTCGCGGCTGCAGCGGCGGTTCACCTCGGACGTCTCGCACGAGCTGAGGACGCCGCTCACCACGGTCCGGATGGCCGCTGACCTGATCTTCGGCGGGCGGGCGGCGTTCGACCCGGCGGTGGCGCGTAGCGCGGAGCTGCTGCAGACCGAACTGGATCGGTTCGAGGATCTGCTCACCGATCTGTTGGAGATCAGTCGGTTCGATGCGGGGTTCGCCATGCTCGACGCGGAGCCCACCGATCTGGTGCCGACCGTACGCAGGGTCGTCGAGGCGCTGACCCCGCTTGCGGTACGGGCCGGTAGCGTGCTGGATCTGTGGGTACCGGTGATGCCCATGATCGCCGAGGTGGACGGGCGCCGGGTCGAGCGGATCCTGCGCAACCTGGTCGGCAATGCGGTGGAGCACGGCGAAGGGCGGCCGGTGCAGGTCACCCTGGCCTCGAACCCCACCTCCGTGGCGATCACTGTCCGTGATCACGGGGTGGGGCTGCGGCCGGGCGAGGAGAAGCTGGTGTTCAACAGGTTCTGGCGTGCCGACCCGTCCCGGGCGCGGCAGACCGGTGGGACCGGACTCGGCCTGTCGATCAGCCTGGAGGATGCCCGGTTGCACGGCGGTTGGCTGGAGTCGTGGGGGGAGCCGGGCCAGGGCGCGGTGTTCCGGCTGACCCTGCCGGTACGGACCGGCGACCAGGTCGTCGCCTCCCCGTTGCCGCTGGTGCCCGACGCTGTGGTGCCCGACGCTGTGGTGCCAGATGATGGCGGGCCCGGCAGGTCCAACGCGCCCGGTGACGGGGGTCGGCGATGAGGTACCGCCTGCGTGTCATGGTGGCTGCGCTCGGACTGTTCGCGGTGACCGCGGTTACGGCCGGCTGCGGGGTACCGGGATCGGGGCCGCCGGTGGTCGTCGGTGCCGCTCCCCGGCTCGGCGCGCGGACCGACACCACGCCGGTGAGCCCGGCTGGTCCGGAGCGGGCCAACGACGCGCAGCAGCTGGTCGACCTGTACCTGCAGGCCGCGGCGTGGGGCAACGCGGTCACCACGGACCGCCCGCGCGCCGTCGAAGAGGCGGCGGAACGGGCCCGGCGCTTCCTGACTCCGCAAGCCGCCAGCCAGTGGCGGCCGGGTACCCGGCTCACGGTCGTCCAGCGCCGGTTCGGGGCGCAGGCGACTCTGCCCAACCGGGCCGTACGGGTCGACGTCACCCTGCAGACCGTTGGGGTACTCACCAACCAGGGTTCGGTGCTGGCCACGCCACCGGTGAGTGTGACGTACCCGTTGGAGGTCATGCCGAGCGACGACGGCCACGGGCGCATCAACAACCCGCCCGACGGGATGCTGCTCAGCAGTGAGGGGCTGCGCCTGCTCTACGAGACGGAGCCGGTGTACTTCTGGGACACCCTCGGCCGCACGCTCGTCCCGGACCTGCGCTATCTGGCGAAGGCGGTGGAGCAGGAGAAGCGCCCTAACGAGGTGGTCAGCTGGCTGCTGGAGGGGGCGTCGAGCTGGCTGCGCCCGGCAGTACTGCCGCTGCCTCCCGGGGTCGAGCTGCGGGACCGGGTGGTGGCCCGCGGCTCCAGCGCCGACTCGCCCCTCCTGGTCAACCTCACCGCGAAGGCGGCCGGGGTGGATCCGGACCAGCTCCGCCGCCTGCTGATCCAGCTCCAGTGGTCGCTACGACCCTTCGGTGGCCCGGTGCAGCTGAGTATCGAGGGGCGTTCGCCGCAGATCAGCGTCTCGCAGACCGAGCTGGCCCGAGCCAACCGGGCGGTACCGGCCCAGTCGTCGGTAACCTTCGATCCCCTCCGGTACTGCGTCGTCGGTGGCCAGGTCCGTCCGGTGGCGGGCCAGGGGCAGACCGTGCCCGCGATCCCAGCCGAGATCAACACCCAGGTGTTGTCGGCGGCGATCAATTCCAGCCAGTCCGCGGCGCTGGTCCGGCCCGACCAGCCGGGGTGGCAACGGCTGTGGATCACCTCGCTCGACCGCGGGGACCTCGCGTCCGCTCGGTACCTGCCGACCGACATGATGGCCAGAGCGATGAGCCGGCCGGTCTGGCTCTCCGCACCCAGTGCCCAGGTCCTCGTCGCTGCGGATGACGCCGTGTGGGTCGTTTCGCCGACCGGTCAGTCGCGCCGGTTGTCCCTACCGGACAAGACTCTGAAAGTCTCCGCGGTGGCGGTTGCTCCGGACGGCCGCCGGCTGGCACTGATCTCCGGTGGTCGGGTGTACCTTGCCCCGTTGCTCTTCGACGCCGACACGGAGGTACAGGTCGGCCAGGGGTACGAGGTGGCGTCGGGGCTGACGGAGAACGTCGGGGTGGCGTTCAGTCGGGAGGACCGGCTGATCGCGGCCGGACGCAACGGCGCCACGGCCGGCATCTCCGAGGTCACTGTGGACGGTGCAGTGGTGGAGCTGTTGAACCTCAACAACATCAGCGCGCTGAGCATCACGCGGGTGGTGGCGTACCCGCTGGATCCGACCAAGGGGATCCGCGGCATCGTGATGATCGAGGCGAATGACCAGGCGTACCACGTCTACTCCGGTCAGGTCGAGCAGGTGACCGTGGAGATTCCGGTGGCGCCGACGCCCGTGGTGTCCGGGTCGGCGACTCCGCAGCCAGTCACTCCGCCGGTACCGGCGTCGGTACCGATCGCGCCGTTCTTCGTGGACTGACCGTGATCGAGATCCTGGCGACCCTCGTGGACCTGGTGCTGCCAGCGCGCTGCGCCGGCTGCGGGGCGGCCGGCGGGCACCGTTCGTTGTGTCGCGAGTGTGCGCAGGCGCTCGGCTGCGCTGCGCCGCAGCGGGTACGCCCCGATCCGGAGCCGCCCGGGCTGCCGCGCTGCGTTGCCCTGGCTGCGTACGCCGGCGCCCTGCGCGGGGCGCTACTGGGGTACAAGGAACGCGGCCGGTTCGGACTGGCCGCCCCGCTCGGCGACCGGCTGGCCGACGTGGTGCTGGCGGGCGCCGGTACCCCGGCGGCGGGGCTGGTGTTGGTGCCGATTCCAGCGACCGCTGCCGCGGCGCGGAGCAGGTACGGCGACCACATGACGCGGCTCGCGCGCCGGGCCGCCGGTCGGTTGCATCATGCGGGGTACCCGACCACCGTGATCCGGGTGTTGCGGGCCCGGCCACGTCCGGACTCCACCGGCCTGACCCAGACCGAGCGGGCACAGCAGGCCGTAGCCGCCCTCACGCTGGTGCCGCGCCAGTTGGCGGTGCTGCGCGCGGCCACCGCCCATGGTGCCCGGCTGGTCCTGGTCGACGACATCATCACCACCGGCTCGACGCTCGCCGCGGCGGCGATCCTGTTGGGTGACGCCGGGTTCGGGGTACCCCTTGCCGCGGTGCTCGGCGCCACCCAGCGCAAGGCTCCGGGCACCCGTCGGGGTGTCGGACCTGGGACAGTGCCTGATCTGCCGACAGGCTTTCCCAAACGAGGGGATGACGAGCGGGTTTCCGGGGGCTAGCGTCGAGGTTCACGGCTAGCCTGAGGAACAGGGCGGAGGTGAACTCACCACCGGCTCGTCGCGGCGAGCCATGCGGGTGACCGACCCGGTCAGGCGAGGGACCCGCAATGGAGCTTTATCCGACTACCCACTTTCCCGTCCGGCCAACAGACCGGAGCGAAGGCACCACATCGTGGGGGAGGCCAAGCGTGGACATTGTTGTCAAGGGCCGAAACGTCGAGGTTCCCGATCACTACCGGGCGCACGTGGCTGAAAAGCTGCGCAAGATCGAACGGTACGACGGAAAACTGATGCGGATCGATGTCGAGCTGTTCCACGAGCGCAATCCGCGCCAATCCGACCACTGCCAGCGAGTCGAGATCACCTGCTACGCCCGGGGACCGGTGGTCCGCGCCGAGGCGCGGGCCAGCGACTTCTACGGCGCGCTCGACCTGGCTATCACCAGGCTGGAGGCGCGATTGCGCCGCTGCGCTGACCGCAGGCGGGTCCATCGCGGCCGGCGTGCTCCGGTTTCGGTGGCTGCCGCGACAGCACCGCTCGCCCAGCATCTTGGCGACGAGTTCGTCCTGCCGCTGTCGCGCGAAGCGGCGTCGCGGCCGACCAACGGCAAGGGCCATCAGGTCGAGGCGCCCGGGTACCAGCCCGAGGTGGAGACGGACTACGAGGCGGAGCACGAGGCGGAGCAGGACGACCAGCCCTGGCACATCGTCCGGGAGAAGGAGCATCCGGCCGAACCGATGACGGTGGACGACGCCCTCTTCCATATGGAGCTGCTGGGCCACGACTTCTACCTGTTCCAGGACAAGGAGTCGGGCCAGCCGAGCGTGGTCTACCGGCGGAGGGCGTACGACTACGGCGTGATCACGCTCGCCACCTGACGGCGGCGGGATCACCGTGGCCACCTGACGGCGGCGGGATCACCCGGTTCCGGCTGGCGCCGGTGGGGCCATCGGGTCGCGGTTGGCGGGCAGATGCAATGATCCCCGTCATGCTGGGACGCCTGCTCAACCGGTCAGACCTCGTGATCCTCGGCGGCGGTGCCGCGGCGGTGGCGCTTGCCGGCGTCACCCGCTACACCGACGTCGGTGCTGTCCTTCCGTTCATCGCCGCGGCCGTGGCGGTCGCCCTGCTCGCCTCGCTGGTGGGACGCAGCGTGGAGCAGCTGGGCGACCGCTTCGGCGCGGGGGCCACCGGTGTGCTGCAGAGCGCGCTGGGCAACCTGCCCGAGCTGTTCATCTGCTTCTTCGCGCTGCGGGCCGGGCTGGTCCCGCTGGTCCAGGCCGCGATCATCGGGTCGGTGCTCTCCAACGCCCTGCTGGTACTGGGTCTGGCGTTCGTCGTCGGCGGGCTGAAGCACGGTACCCAGACGTTCAGCTCACACCGGGCGAAGACCAACCTGAACCTACTGGTCCTGGCGACCGCCGCACTGGTGGTACCGAGCATCGCCGCGTACACCCACCTGCCGGCGGAGAAGCACGAGACCGCCCTTGCCGTGGCGGTGTCGTTGGTGCTGCTCACCGTCTTCGCGCTCTCGCTGCCGGCGTCGCTGCGCCGGCACAGCGGCCCGGACACCGACTCGGCCCACCCCACCGATGCGCCGCGCTGGCCGGTCTGGCTCGCTGTCGGGCTGCTCACCGCAGCGAGCGCGCTGGCCGCGCTGGTCTCGGACTGGTTCGTGCACGCGCTCGAGCCGGCGATCGGCGCGCTGCACATCTCGCAGGCCTTCGCCGGACTGGTCGTGGTGGCGATCGCCGGCAACGCGATCGAGAACTTCGTCGGCATCCAGCTGGCGGCGCGCAACCAGGCCGACTACGCGCTGTCGGTCATCGTGAACAGCCCCCTACAGGTGGCGCTGGTCCTCGCCCCGGCACTGGTCCTGCTGAGCTTCTTCACCGCCACCACGCTGACCCTGGTCTTCGCGCCGATGCTGGTGGTTGCGGTGGTACTCGCCGTACTCACAGTCTGGATGGTGGTGTTCGACGGCGAGTCCAACTGGCTGGAGGGCGTAACCCTGATCGCCCTGTACGCCATCATCGCGGCGGTCTTCTGGTGGGGTTAGCCGACCGGGGGCGAACGGACCCGGCCTCGGATGCCTACGATGGGTCAGCAGGCCGTTGAGGGAGCGCTGACCCGTGTCGATCTTCGAAAAGGTCCTTCGTGCAGGTGAAGGGCGTCAGATCCGTCGGCTGAAGGCATACGCCGACGCCGTGAATTCCATCGAGGAGAAGTACACCGAGCTGACTGATGCGGAGCTCCGTGAGCTGACCGACACGTACCGGGAGCGCTTCAACGACGGTGAGTCGCTGGAGGACCTGTTGCCGGAGGCGTTCGCGACCGCCCGGGAGGCGGCGAGCCGGGTGCTCGGCCAGCGTCACTACGACGTGCAGATCATGGGAGCCGCGGCGCTGCACGCCGGCAACATCGCGGAGATGAAGACCGGCGAGGGCAAGACGCTGACCTGTGTACTGCCGGCGTACCTCAACGCGCTCTCCGGCAAGGGTGTGCACGTGGTCACGGTCAACGACTACCTCGCCCAGCGCGACGCCGAGTGGATGGGGCGGGTACACCGCTTTCTCGGGCTCAGCGTCGGGGTGATCCTGCCCAACGCGTCGTCGGCCTCGCACAAGGAGGCCTACGACTGCGATATCACGTACGGCACCAACAACGAGTTCGGCTTCGACTACCTGCGCGACAACATGGCCTGGGCGGGGCAGGATCTGGTCCAGCGCGGGCACGGCTTCGCCATTGTGGACGAGGTCGACTCGATCCTGGTCGACGAGGCGCGTACCCCTCTGATCATTTCCGGTCCGGCCGAGCACTCCGCCCGCTGGTACGGCGAGTTCGCCCGCGTGGTGGATCGGATGAAGCGGGGCGAGGAAGGCGCCGACGACTACGAGGTCGACGAGAGCAAGCGCACCATCGCGGTCACTGAACGGGGCGTGGCCAAGGTCGAGGACCGGCTGGGCATCGACAACCTGTACGAGTCGGTGAACACCCCGCTGGTCGGGTACCTGAACAATGCGATCAAAGCCAAGGAGCTGTACAAGCGCGACCGTGACTACATCGTCAACGACGGCGAGGTGCTCATCGTCGACGAGTTCACCGGGCGCATCCTGCACGGCCGGCGCTACAACGAGGGTATGCACCAGGCCATCGAGGCCAAAGAGGGCGTGGAGATCAAGCAGGAGAACCAGACCCTGGCCACGATTACCCTGCAGAACTACTTCCGGCTCTACGACAAGCTTGCCGGCATGACCGGTACCGCCATGACCGAGGCTGCCGAGTTCAACAAGGTGTACCAGGTCGGCGTGATCCCGATCCCGACCCACAAGGCGATGGTCCGGATGGACCGATCCGACGTCATTTACAAGACCGAGCGGGCCAAGTTCGACGCTGTGCTGGAGGACATCGTCGAGCGGCACGCCCTCGGGCAGCCGGTCCTGGTCGGCACGGTGAGTGTGGAGAACTCCGAGGTGCTGTCGCAGATGCTGCGCAAGCGCGGCATCCCGCATGCGGTGCTCAACGCGAAGTACCACGCCAAGGAGGCCGAGATCGTCGCCCAGGCCGGGCGCAAGGGCGGGGTGACGGTCGCGACCAACATGGCCGGCCGGGGTACCGACATCCTGCTCGGCGGCAACCCCGAGTTCCTGGCCGCGGCTGAGCTGCGCCAGCGGGGGCTGGACCCCGACGAGTCCCCGGACGAGTACGCACCGGCCTGGGAAGAGGCGTTGCCGCGCTGGAAGAAGCTGTGCGACGAGGAGGCCGACGAGGTCGTCGACGCCGGTGGCCTGTACGTGCTGGGCACCGAGCGGCACGAGTCGCGCCGGATCGACAACCAGCTGCGTGGGCGTTCCGGCCGCCAGGGTGACCCCGGTGAGTCGCGCTTCTACCTGTCGCTGCAGGACGAGCTGATGCGTCGCTTCCGGGCCGCCGCGGTCGAGGCGGTGATGGACCGGTTCAACATCCCGGAGGATGTGCCCATCGAGTCCAAGATGGTCAGCCGGCAGATCAAGAGCGCGCAGACCCAGATCGAGGCGCAGAACGCCGAGATCCGTAAGAACGTGCTGAAGTACGACGAGGTGCTCAACAAGCAGCGCCAGGTGATCTACGCCGAGCGCCGTCGGGTGCTCGCCGGGGAGGATCTGCATGAGCAGGTCCGGAACATGATCGATGACGTGATCGGGGCGTACGTCGGTGGTGCCACCGCCGAGGGGTACGCCGAGGACTGGGATCTTGACAAGCTGTGGACCAGCCTCAAGCTGCTGTACCCGGTCGGGATCACGGTCGACGAGGTCGCGGAGGAGTCCGGCGGCGCTGACGGGCTGGAAGTGGAGTTCCTCACCGCGAAGCTGGTCGAGGACGCCAACGCCGCGTACGAGCGTCGCGAGGCCGAGCTCGGCGCCGAGGTGGTGCGCGAGCTCGAGCGGCGGGTACTGCTTGAGGTGATCGACCGCAAGTGGCGCGAGCACCTCTACGAGATGGACTACCTGCAGGAGGGCGTCGGGCTGCGCGCCTATGCCCAGCGCGACCCGCTCGTGGAGTACCAGCGCGAGGGCTTCGACATGTTCAACCAGATGCTCGAAGGCATCAAGGAGGAGTCGGTCGGCTTCCTGTTCAACCTTGAGGTCCAGGTCGTGCCCCAGGACGAGCCGGTCGGGGGGGCCGGCACCGCGGCTGTGCCTCTTCCGCAGAGCGAGTCGCACGTCGAGATCCAAGCGAAGGGGCTCGGCGGCTCACGGTTGCCCCGGGCCCTGCAGTACTCCGCGCCGACGATCGACGGCGCGGCCGGTACCGGTGGTGGCGTGGTCGTGGAGTCGGAACAGGCGCCAGCGCTCGGACTGGGCGGTAAGGGTGGCCGGCATTCCGGACCTGCCTCGCCGACCGCGTCCGGCGCCCGTCAGGCGGCGCCCGGTCAGGCCGTCGGAAGCGCGCCGTCGCGCAACGCGCCGTGCCCGTGCGGTTCCGGTAAGAAGTACAAGCGGTGCCACGGCTCCCCGACCGGGACCTGACCCGTCAACTGGTGCGCTGCTCAGTGCGGCCAGCCTAGATCACTTGAAGCAGGGCGCAGCACCACCGACCGCGCCGGTGCTCCAGTCGCACCGCCATCGCGAACACCGCCTCGCCATGCGCGAGCACGACGGCCGCCTCGGCGACCCCGGTGCGCGGTTCGCAGACCCGGATTCGTAGCAGGGCCACTCCGGCGGTCGCCGACGCCGCGGCTCGGCCGGCGCTGACGCTGCGGTTGCCGCCGGCGGTGCACGCCCGGTCCATCCGGGTCCGCACCGCTCGCCGGGTCAGCTGGTTGGTGATGGTCGCGTAGTCCACCGGCGTGGCCAGTGGGCGCAGGTGGGTGATCGGGCGGAAGCCGTTGAGCACCTCGACGCAGATGCCGACGAAACGCTGCGCCGCGAGACGGGACTCGGCGACCGGGTGCGCCGGCCGCCGGGTCTGCGCGCCTGGTGCCTGGTCCACCTGGGTGCCGGGTCGGCCGTCGGTCGGGCTGGTCGGGTGGGTTGGGTGGGCGCCGACCGGAGTACTGGGGCGGGCGCCCACCGGGGTGCCGGGTCGGGCGCCGGCCGGAATGGAGCCCGCGATTTCGAGCTGGCCGACACAGACGGCACCAGCGTCGACCGGGCGTTCGTCGTCGTAGGGAGGCTCCGACGATGGCGCCGGGCGCACGCGCATGATCGGCCGTCCGTCGGGTGACACCAGGGTCAGGGTCATCGCCGCCTCCCCAGAGGCTCATCAGATCTTGTGTTTGCCTACGTTTGCCTTCAGATGTTTATAGGACGGCGGGACGATTCTCGTCAATACTCTTGCGTTTACTTTCGTTTGCTTCAATCCCTACCCCAACCCATCGTGTCTCTGGCCTCACGTTCAGCAGCGAACCAGGGGCAGCGCTCAGCTGCTTGAGGCCCTACGGGGCTGCTGTCCTGAATGGAGCAGCGCATTGAGCTGCTGTCGTGGCTGGATCAGCGCATTGAGCTGCTGTCGTGAATGGAGCAGCGTCGTAGGACGCGAACAAGACCATGCCGTTCCCCAGCCTGGTGGCTGGTGGGGCTCAGGACTCCTCGTCGAGCTCCTCGCGCGAGGTCAACGGGTTGGCCTTGACCCAGTCGGCAGTCTCCGCGTATTTGCGCTGGATGTACTCCTCCAGCTGGGCCCGCTCGATCCGCCACTGGCCGCGCCCACCGATCTTGATCGCGGGCAACTCGCCGCTGCGCACCATGTGGTAGACCTGCGACGCCGACACGTTCAGCTGTTCGGCGACGTCGGACATGAGCAGGAACCGCGGCTCCACGCGAGGGTCTCCAGGTGACGGGGCAGCCATTTGCTTCAGTTTGCCACTGATTGCCTGCGCGGCACAGCGCGCGGTGACGCCGTCGAGGGTAACCCGGCGCGCCGCGACCGGGTTGATCCGGCCCGCGCGTCCGACTTCCCTCGGCGCCGCAGGGGGTGTACCAAAGGGAGCGGCGCTGCCACCGGTGTCGCCCGAGGGAACGGCGCCAGCGTCGGCGTCGCCTGCTCGTCCGCCGAGTCGGGAGTCACGCGGTGACCGATCACCTCGTCCGGGTGTACCTGCCCGCGACCCTGTCCGGGTTGGCCAGCCTGCACGCTGACGGCGCGCTGGAGGCGCCGCGCGAGGCGCACGCGGTCACCTCCGGCCTGCGCGAGTGGTATGCCGAGGGCGACGACGAGGAGCTGGAGTACGTCGCGTTCACCCGTGCGGCCCAGGGTGCGCTGCGGCTGCTGCATGGTGATCCGTCGGTACCCCGGCGGCGGGTCGTCGTCTCGGCGGACGTACCGGCGACCGCGCTGCGCCCAAGCAGCGCCGCTGAGCTGGGCTCCAGTCTGGTCGAGCTGGCCGGCCCGGTACCGCTGTCCGCGGTGGCGGCGATCCACGTCGACGGCGAGCGGGCCGAGTCCGATGTGGCGGCCGCGGCCCGGGTGGTCGAGCAGGCTGCGGTCGGCGACCCGGATGCGCAGTTCACGGTGGACGGGGCTGAGGACCACGAGCTGGAATGGTACGACCCGTCCGAGCTGGGCGAGCTCGCCTGATCTGTCCGCCGGCGGCAGCGGCCCGCAGGCGGGAGCTACTCGCGGGCGGGGCGGCCGAGAGTGCGGCCGAGCGCCACCATCGCCGTGATCGCGCCGACGAAGAGGACCACGAGCGCGGTGTCGATCCGGTCGGCGAACTGGCGGTCGAACTCGTAGTCGTACACCGGGTTGACCGCATGCGCGGCGTTCAGCAGCGGCGCTCCGCCGAGCTGGGTGACCGCCACGGCGACGAGCAGCAGCAGTCCCGGGCCGGCGCCGGTCGCCAGGTACGCCGGCCAGCGCGGTGCGGGGTCGCGGCGGCGCAGGTAGCGGTACGCCACCAGGCCGGCGCTGACGCCACCCACCAGGGCGACCGTGAGCGAGAGCTGCCCGCCTGCCCGCAGTTGGGACAGGACCGTGTCGGAGGCGCCGAAGAGCTGGCGCAGCTGACCGGCCCACAGTCCCTTGACGAAGCCGATCAGGAACCAGGCGAGGGTACCGGCCAGCGCCGCGCCGACCAGCCGGGCCGGGCGTACCGCGCCGATCAGCCCGGCGAGCAGGCCAGCCACCGCGACGGTGCCGGCGAGTCGCGCGAACGTGGCCGAGGTGCCGTACCCGGCCAGCATCAGTCCGCCCCCGGCGGTACCGACGGCCAGTCCGCCGCCCCCGGCGACCGCCAGCCGCAGCGGTGCCCGTCCGGCAAGGCCGGAGACCCGTCGGCCGGCCAGATCGACCGCGCCGAGTCCGACGGCGGCAGCGGCGGCCAGGCCCGCCGAGATGACCAGCGGCAGCACGGTGGCCGCCAGCAGCAACGCCCGTTCCGGGCTGTCCGAATCGGTGATCGAGGTGTGCGCGATCAACAGGATCACCGCGTACCAACCCGCCGCCAACGCGGGGAGCAGCCAGCCGCGCCGGCCCGCGTCGTCGACCCCGCCGGCCCGCACCCCGCCGGCCCGCACCCCGCCGGCCCGGCCGGCTTTTCCGACGCTGCCGGCTGTGCCGGACCTGCCCATTTCGGTCCTCCTCCGTGTCAGCCCCGAAGGGTACGCGTAGCCGCCGGTGCGGCCGGCGCAGGCGTGGGAGGATGGTCAGCAGACCCGCAGCTTGTGTCGAGATCGGCCGGGAGACCCTGGTGGACGCCGTCTACGCCGTACCGGAGCCGCGCAACGAACCCGTGCGCGGCTACGCGCCCGGCAGCCCGGAACGCGCCAGCCTGCAGCGTCGGCTGGCTGAACTGGCCGCTGACCGGGTCGAGCTGACGATGACCATCGACGGCCGGCAGCGGCTTGCTGGTGGCCTGCCCATCGAGGTGGTCGCCCCGCACCGGCACGCCCACGTGCTGGGGGTCACCCACAACGCCACCACGCTGGACGCGGCGGAGGCGATCGGAGCCGCCCGCCGGGCCGCCCCGCGGTGGCGCGACCTGCCGTACGTGGAGCGGGCCGCGGTCTTCCTGCGCGCCGCCGACCTGCTCGCCGGTCCGTGGCGGGACACCCTGAACGCGGCGACCATGCTCGGGCAGTCCAAGAGCGTGGCGCAGGCCGAGATCGACGCCGCCTGCGAGCTGATCGACTTCCTCCGCTGGAATGTCCACTTCGGACACCGAATCCTCGCCGAGCAGCCGGTATCGGGCCCGGGCGTGTGGAACCGCCTTGACCACCGTCCGCTGGAAGGCTTCGTCTACGCCATCACCCCGTTCAACTTCACCGCGATCGCAGGCAACCTGCCGGCCGCGCCGGCTCTGCTGGGCAACGTCGTGGTGTGGAAGCCCGCGCCGACGCAGCAGCTCGCGGCACACTTCACGATGCGGTTGCTGGAGGCCGCCGGGTTGCCGCCCGGTGTGATCAACATGGTCACCGGTGACGGCCGGGCCGTCTCCGAGGTGGTGCTGGCCGACCCGGACCTGGCCGGTATCCACTTCACCGGCTCGACCGCGGTCTTCCGGTACCTGACCCGCACCGTGGGCGCCAACATCGAGCAGTACCGCTCGTACCCGCGGCTGGTCGGTGAGACCGGGGGTAAGGACTTCATCGTCGCGCACCCGTCAGCCGACGTGGACGCGCTGGCCACCGCGCTGGTTCGGGGTGCTTACGAGTACCAGGGGCAGAAGTGCTCGGCGGCGTCCCGGGCGTACCTGCCGGCCTCACTGTGGCGCAGCGGGCTGCGCGACCGGCTGGTCGCCACCGCCGAGGGGCTGCGCTACGGCGACGTGGCGGACTTCAGCACCTTCGGTGGTGCGGTGATCGACCGGCGCACCTTCGACCGGCTCGCCGGCACGCTCGACCGGATCAAGAACGCGGCCTCGTGCACCGTGCTCGCCGGCGGTACCGTCGACGACTCGGTCGGCTACTTCGTACGCCCCACCCTGGTCGAGTGCACCGATCCGGCGGACGAGGTCTTCAGTACCGAGTACTTCGGCCCGATCCTCGCGGTGCACGTCTACCCCGACGCCGACTTCGAGTCCACGGTCCGGGGCGCGGAGTCGGCCGCTCCGTACGCGTTGACCGGGGCGATCTTCGCCACTGACCGGCGGGCGATCGACTGGGCGGCTCACGAGCTGCGCTACGCCGCCGGCAACTTCTACGTCAACGACAAGCCGACCGGTGCCGTGGTGGGGCAGCAGCCGTTCGGTGGGGCCCGGGCCAGCGGTACCAACGACAAGGCCGGTTCGTGGCACAACCTGCTGCGCTGGGTCTCGCCGCGCACGATCAAGGAGACCTTCGTGCCGCCCACCGACCATACGTACCCGCACATGGGTTGACCGTTCGGGCGGCGCCGGGTGCCGAGTCCCGGGTTCGTGCCACGTCCCTCTCGGCGTGAGCCAGGTGCTCGATCGTCGGAATAGCGTCACTCTGCGTAGGGAGGCGCCCGATGGATACGTTGTTGGATGGTCGGTACCGGCTCGACGGTGAGATTGCCCGAGGGGCGATCGGTACCGTGCAGCGGGGGTTCGATGCCCTGGCCGGTACCCCGGTGGCGGTCAAGCTGCTGCGTCCGCAGGTGTGCGGGATACCGGAGCTGGTAGCCGGGTTCTGCGCCGAGGCGGAGATCCTCGCCGAGCTGGACCATCCCTCGGTCATCCGGGTCCGCGATCTGGTCACCACCGGTGGGGTCTTCGCGCTGGTGATGGAGTTGGTCGACGGGCAGGACCTGCGCCGGCGGCTGCGGGCCGAAGGTCCACTGCCGCCCGCGGTGGCGGCCTACGTGGTGGCCCAGGTCGCTGACGCGCTGGCGTACGTGCACAGCCGCCGGATCGTGCACGGTGATGTGAAGCCCGGCAATCTGCTGGTACCAGCCGATGGCGGCCCGGTACGACTGGCTGACTTCGGAGTGGCCCGGCGGCTGGACGGTCCGGTGGGCACCACCCATGCGACCCCGGAGTACGTGGCGCCCGAAGTGGTCGGCGGCGCGAGCCCGACCCCGGCGGCCGACGTGTACGCCCTGGGCATCGTGCTGTACGAGCTGCTCGGCGGGCGTACCCCGTTCCGGGGCGGAGCCGCCGAGCAGGTGCTGCTGCGGCACGCCTTCTGTGTGGCCCTGCCGCCGCCGGGGGTTCCGCCGGCGCTCTGGTCGATCATCGAGGCGTGTCTCGCCGCCGACCCGGCGAACCGGCCGGCGGCGGGCGACGTGGCGGGCCGGCTGCGCGCCGCTGAGGCGGCCCTGGACGGCGTGGCGACGCTGCCACCGCTGGCCGTTGAGGCGGTGAGTTGGTGGCCGCGCTCGGCGGAGCAGACCGCCCCGATGCTGCTCCCGTCCCGCCGGGTCAGCTGGGTACCGATGCCGTCGGCGCCGGTGTCGCCGGCTCCGCAGTACGTCAGCCGTCTGGTGGCGGTACCGATGGATGAGCCCGAGCCGGCCTGGCTCAGCGCCTCCGCGGCGACCGCCACGGTCGCCCTGGGCGGCCGCGGTACCCCCGAAAGCCCCGGTACCCCCGACGGCCCGGGGTCGCACCCGGCCGGGCCCCGCCCGCCGTCGGTCCGCCCGCCGGTCGCCGAAGCCGCACCGGTCCGGCCGCGGACCCGCAGCCGGCGCCGCCGGGTGGGTCTGCCGGTCGGCATCGCGCTCGCGCTGGTTCTGCTGGCCGCGGCGGGTGCGCTCACCTTCGGTAGGTTCTTCACGCCGGATGCGCGGGCGAACGGGCGGAGCCCCGCCCCGTCGTCGGCGCCCGCCTCCACCAGACCGACCACACCGCCGACGTCGCCGACGCCGGATCGATCGTCCAGCGCGGGCGGCGGACCATCGATGGCGGGCACCGACCGTCCGAACGGGTCCACCGACCCGGGTCCGGGTCGAACCGCGACGACCGATCCGATCCCCGGCGTGACCTTGCCCACAGGCGGGACCGGCATCGGTGATCCGCTGCCCACCGGCGGGCACCGGTAGCGCGGGCCGGCGGGTCGCCTGCGACAGGTGGCCGCGGGCGGCAGCCCGGGCGATTGCCACCCGATTCGGTCCCTCTGCGTGGGTTGTGGACAGCGTGTCCGTCCCGGGTCGGCCCCGGCGTGTCGGGTTGAACGGCGTGTCCGGGCGGGGCCACGCCGGCTGTCCATGGGAAACGGCCGCCCTGCTGTCCTGCCGCGACTGTCCAGGGCGGACAGTTCACTGTGGATTTTGCGAAATCCTGGACTCTGCCGGCGTTTGATGGCAGCGTTGGGGACATGGCGGATACCGGAGTCAACCCGACAGCAGCTGCCCTCCTTGGCCTGCTTCACGACGGCCCGATGACCGGCGGCCAGCTGATGGCCGCCGCGCAGAGACGTCTTGGCGCCTTCTGGTCAATGACCCGCAGTCAGGTTTACCGGGAGCTCCCCGCGCTCGCCGACGCCGGGTTGGTCAAGCTCGGCAAGCCCGGTGCGCGCTCCAGCCAGCCGTACTCGATCACGCCTGCCGGCAAGCGGGCTTTTGGCCGCTGGCTGGCGGAGGCGCCGGGCCGGGAGGCGCTGCGCAGCCCGGCCGCGCTGCGGGTGGCCTTCGGCGGGCAGCAGTCCGCGGCGCAGCTGCGCGAGGTCTATGCGCAGGCCACCGAGTACCACACCGCGGCCCTGACCGAGGCGCGCGACGGGGCCAAGGAAGCCAAGAAGACCGGCGACGAGTTCGGCGCGGCGGCCCTGGAGTTCGCGGTGGGCTACCACAAGGCCGCGCTGGCGTGGCTCAAGGCGGCGCCGGCACAGTAGCGCGCGGGCCCGCGTAGGCTAAACGGTTGTGACTACAGCCGACTTCGCTGAGGCGCTCAAAGGGCTCGACTCCACGCTGCGCGGCATCGAGTCGGTACTCGACCTGGACCGCATGCGCAAGGAGAAGGTCGAGCTGGAAAAGGCGGCCTCCGCTCCCGACCTGTGGGATGACCAGGCCCACGCGCAGCAGGTCACCTCGCGACTCTCGTACGCCCAGGGTGAGATCACCAAGCTGGAAAAGCTGCGTGGCCGTCTGGACGACGCGCACGTGTTGCTGGAGCTGGCTGAGGCCGAGGCCGACGCGGACTCCCTCGCCGAGGTGGGTACCGAGGTCACCGCGCTGCACAAGTCGATCGAGGAGCTGGAGATCCGCACGCTGCTCTCCGGCGAGTACGACTCGCGGGAGGCCCTCGTCACGATCCGCTCCGGCGCCGGAGGCGTGGATGCGGCCGACTTCGCCGAGATGCTGCTGCGGATGTACCTGCGCTGGGCTGAGCGGCACCACTACGCCACCGAGGTCTACGACACCTCGTACGCCGAGGAGGCGGGGCTGAAGTCCGCCACGTTCGCGGTGAAGGTGCCGTACGCCTACGGCACGTTGTCGATCGAGGCCGGTACCCACCGGTTGGTGCGGATCAGCCCGTTCGACAACCAGGGGCGCCGGCAGACCTCGTTCGCCGCCGTCGAGGTGGTTCCCGTGGTGGCGCAGACCGACGAGATCGATATCCCGGACGACGACATCCGGGTCGACGTGTACCGCTCCTCCGGCCCGGGCGGCCAGGGCGTCAACACGACAGACTCGGCAGTGCGCATCACCCACTTCGCCACCGGAATCGTGGTCTCCTGCCAGAACGAGCGCTCCCAGCTGCAGAACAAGGCGACCGCGATGGGCGTACTGAAGGCGAAGCTGCTGGCCGTCAAGCGGGCCGAGGAACAGGCGAAAATGGATGCGCTGCGCGGCGACGTCGCCGGCTCCTGGGGCGACCAGATGCGCTCGTACGTGCTGCACCCGTACCAGATGGTCAAGGACCTGCGTACCGAGCACGAGACCGGCAACCCGTCAGCGGTCTTCGACGGCGACATCGACGGACTCATCGAGGCGGGCATCCGGTGGCGCAAGCAGTGCCAGATGGCCGCCGCGGGGTAGCGCGACCCGGGCTGCCCGGTTGGCCCATGCGCCGCCCGCCGATCAGTCGCACAGAGTGACGCCACGGCCCGGAAAATCGCCAGGTTTTCCGCTCGGCGGGGCACCGCGTAGACTCCACACCCGTGATTCGGCTTGAGCACGTGACCAAGACGTACCCCAAGGCGTCCCGCCCCTCGTTGGACGACGTGTCCGTCGATATCGACAAGGGCGACTTCGTCTTCTTCATCGGACCGTCCGGCTCCGGCAAGTCCACCATCATTAAGTTGCTGCTGCACGAGGTGGCGCCGAACAAGGGCAGGGTCGTCGTCAACGAACGCGACGTCACCACGATGCGGTCGTGGAAGATTCCCAACTTCCGCCGCTCCATCGGCTGCGTGTTCCAGGACTTCCGGCTGCTGCCCAACCGCACCGCGTACGAGAACGTGGCGTTCGCCCTCGAGGTGATCGGCAAGTCCAAGGGTGTGGCCCGGCGGGTGGTTCCCGAGGTGCTGGAGCTGGTCGGACTGGGCGGCAAGGAGCACCGGTACCCGCATGAGCTCTCCGGTGGTGAGCAGCAGCGGGTCGCGGTGGCCCGGGCCTTCGTCAACCGCCCGCTGATCCTGCTGGCCGACGAGCCGACCGGAAACCTCGACCCGGACACGTCCATCGAGATCATGCGGCTGCTGGACCGGATCAACCGCACTGGTACGACCATCGTCATGGTCACCCACGATTCGAACATCGTGAACCAGATGCGGCGGCGGGTCGTTGAGATCGAGAGCGGCCGGATCGTGCGAGACCAGCCGCGAGGCGTGTACGGCTGACGTGCCGGTGCAGCGCAGGCGCACCTCTGAGAATCCGGCTCGAGACGCTGAAGACCCTGGGAAGGAACCCACCTGATGCGCGCGAAATACGTCCTGTCCGAGGTCGCCACTGGACTGTGGCGCAACGTGACCATGACGATCGCCATGATGATCACCATGGCGGTTTCGCTCTCGATGCTCGGCGCGAGCCTGCTGCTGTTCTGGCAGGTCAACAAGCTCAAGGACTTCTATTACGCCAAGGTCGAGGTGTCGATCTTCCTGAAGGCCGACATCACCGAAGATCAGCGCAAAGCATTGCGGACCGAGTTGGCCGCAGCCCTGCTGGCCCCCGGCGTGACGTCGGCCACCTGCCCGGCGCAGGCGCCCGCCACCGTCTGCGACCCGCTGGTGCAGAGCATCGAGTACGAGACCAAGCAGCAGGCCTGGGAGCGGTTCAAGGTGCAGTTCAAGGACGCCCCGGACCTGGTCAACGCCACCAAGGCGGACCAGCTGCCGGAGTCGTTCCGGGTCAAGCTGCACGACCCGAAACAGTTTGCGCAGATCTATGACAAGTACAAGACCAAACCTGGGGTGGACGACGTCATCGACCAGCGCGAGCTGTTGGCGAAGCTGTTCAACGTGCTCGGGGCGCTGCAGCGGCTGGCGCTGATCGTCGCTGTGGTGCAGGGACTGGCCGCGTTGTTACTGGTGGCCAATACGATCCAGGTGGCCGCGTACAGCAAACGCCGCGAGGTCGCCGTGATGAAGCTGGTCGGTGCGTCGAACTGGTTCATCCAGTTGCCATTCGTCCTGGAGGCGGTCTTCGCCGGCCTGATCGGCTCGCTCATTGCGTTCCTCGTACTGGTCAGCGCCAAGGTCTTCCTCTTCGACGATTCGCTCAAGTCGCTGTCGAACCTGCTGCTCCCGGTGGACTGGAAGAACATCTGGCAGTTGCTGATCTATCTACCCGGGATCGGGGGAGCGGTCAGCGCCATCACCGGCTGGTTCACGCTGCGGTTCTACGTCAAGGTCTGACGGGTGCCGGCTGGGTGTCGCCGTGGTGTTTTGTGAGACGTTTAACCGCAATTTCAGACGTCTTTCATGAGCCGCCGCGTACGGTAACTCCCAACTGCAATGGGAGGGCTGCTGTGTTCGCCACGTCCGCGCAACGCCGCGTCGGCGGGCGCAGCCTGCTCGCCGTGCTGCGCCGCGCGGTGCTGGCGGTGGCGCTGGTGGCGGCGCTCGGGGTGATCGTGGCGCCCCCCGCAGTCGCCGACCCGGCCAGCGACAAGGCCAAGGTCGACGCTGAGCTCGCCCAGTTGGAGTCCTCGCTGGAGAGCGCCACCGAGCGGGCCCAGACCGCGGCCCTCGCCTACCAGCAGGCCACGCTGGCGTTACCGGGCGCTCAGGCGGTACTCGCCGATGCCCGGGGCCGGGTCTACGCCGCTGAGGCGGCCCAGCACGAGGCGCAGCGCCAGCTCACTGCGGCCAACGACGTCCTCAAGACGGCCTCGAAGTCCTACGACGACGCAGCGGCGCGGGTCGAGGCGGCCCGCGACCGGGTGGGCAACTTTGTCAGCGCCGCCTACAAGGGCAGCAACCTGTTAGCGCTCAAGGCCATCCTGGACTCCGGCTCGCCGAGCGCGTTCTCCGAACGTCTCGGCTACCTGGATCGTCTGGCCGCCGAGGAGCACAAGGCACTCGACGAGGTGACCGCAGCCCGGCAGGCGGCCCGCGAGCTGCAGGGGGTGGCGGAGTACGCCCAGAAGGTGGCTGACGACGCCGAGCGGGTCGCCGCCCAGACCGTCGACGACGCCCGGACCGCCGAGTCTGCCGCCGCCCGGGCTGCCGCCGAGGTTCAGCAGCTGGTCGATACCGCGGCTTCGGCGAAGACCGTGGCCGACTCCGAACGCGGCGCGGTGCTGCAGCGGTACTCGGACGCCAAGGCGGAGAGCGATCGGATCGCGCAGATCCTGCGTTCGCCGGCCGGGCAGGGCCCTGGTCCACCAACAGCGCCGAATGGGCCCCTGTTGATGCCGACCGCAGGCTGGAAGTCCAGCGACTTCGGGATGCGCTACGACCCGTACTACCAGGTCTGGCAGCTGCACGCCGGCGTGGACATCGCCGCCCCGGGCGGACAGGCGATCTATGCCGCGGCTGCCGGGCGGGTGGCGTACGCCGGCTGGAACGGCGGGTACGGCAACTACACCTGCATCTCGCACGGCCAGTCCGGCGGCCGCAACCTGAGCACCTGCTACGCCCACCAGTCGCAGATCGCGGTCTCGGTGGGCCAGGACGTGGCGCGCGGTCAGTTCATCGGCCGGGTCGGGACCACCGGCGCATCGACCGGTAGCCACCTGCACTTCGAGGTGCGCCTCGACGGTGAACCGGTGAACCCGCTCGGCTGGCTGCCCAGCTGCTTCTGCTGATCCGGGTAGCATGTGCCGGTCGCGCGATCCGCTCGCGCGGGACGGAGGGACGGCGATGCCACGCGAACGAGGGCGCAAGGTCGTCGTCTCCAACCGCAAGGCGCGTCACGACTACGCGATCCTCGAATCCGTCGAGGCGGGGATCGCGCTCACCGGTACCGAGGTGAAGTCGCTGCGGGCTGGCCGCGCGTCACTCGTCGATGCGTTCGGGGAGATCAAGAATGCCGAGGTGTACCTGCACGGCATGCACATCCCGGAGTACATCCACGGCACCTGGACCAACCATGAGCCGCGCCGGGTGCGCAAGCTGCTGCTGAAACGGCTGGAGATCGCCCGGATGATGGGCAAGGTACGGGAGAGCGGGCTCACACTGGTGCCGCTGTCGGTGTACTTCTCCGATGGCTGGGCCAAGGTCGAGCTGGGGTTGGCCCGCGGTAAGAAGTCGTATGACAAGCGCCAGGATCTGGCCCAGCGCGATGCCCAGCGGGAGATCAGCCGGGCGATGGGGCGGCGCAGTAAGGGAATGGACCGCCGACCGGGCGGCCCGCACCACTGACCGGACAGTGCGGAATCGTCTGCCGGGCCAGTGCGGAGTCGTCCGCCGGGAGGCACGGAATCGTCTAGCGGGTCAGGGGTATCGCTGACCGGACGGTGCCGGATCCCTGACTGGGCGTGATCCCATTTTTCGACGGACAAGCGGTGCGATATCCGCTTTTGCTCGGGGGGCGCGCTCCCAGATGCGGACCTATAGTCGCCGCGTGACTGAGATTCGGCTCGATGTCGACCTTGCCCATTCACCCGAGCGGGTGTGGCTCGCTCTCACGGATCGCCGTGAACTGAGCGAATGGTTCCTCCCCACCGATGTCGATCCCAGCGACCCGAGTCGTTTCCGGCTGCACCCTCCGCGCAGGTGCGGCTTTGTCGCTCCGCTCTTCGGTCAGGTCATCGAGGCGGTCCAGCCGGCCCGCCTGGTGATGCGCTGGAACGCCGACGACCTGTACGTGCGGGTCACCATGTGGATCGAGCCGATCCCGGGCGGCTGCCATCTGACCTTCGTCCAGCGCGGCTTCTTCGGCACCTCGGGCACCATGCGGCGGCGGATGTTGCAGACGATGTACGTCCGGGCGCTGACCGAGCGGCTACCGGCTGCGCTCATCCGGCCGCCGCGCAGCGATCCTGCAGGCTGGGTACTGGACCGGCCGAAGGTGCCAGTACCGACCGACGCCAGCGGCTGGGCGGCCCCCACGCCCCGGCGCGCTCTTGCGGCGGTGCTGAGCCGTCCGGTGCCCGCTGGCGCAGCGTCACGGGCCGGGCGCGGCTGGGTCTACGGCACCCCGACGGTGCCGCCCGGCGGGCCCGCGTTGTCCGTGGCGCCGGCGTTGTCCGTGGCGCCCGCGCGGTCCGCGTTGTCCGTGGCGCCCGCGCGGTCCGCGTTGTCCGTGGCGCCGGCGTTGGAGGTGGCGCCGGCGTTGTCCGGGGCGCCCGCGTGTGCGGTGGCGCCGGCCTTGTCCGTGGCGACCGGACGCGCGGCCGTACCCAGAGCCCGAATGGTGAACGCGGGCACCCGGGTCGGGCGTACTGCACCGCACCCGCGCGGCGCTGCCCGACGGCGCGCGGCCTGCGGTCCGCTCCGCGAGCGCCGGAGCATCGACCGGCCGACTCCCGCCCGGTACGACTTCCGGCTGTGGGCTCCGAAACCGGGTACCCCCGTCCGGGGTCGCCACCCGCGCTTCACGGCACCTTCGGAGACGGTGGCGGTGATCGGGATCGTGCTGATGCTCGCTGCGACCGTACTGATGCTGGTCCGGCATTGACCGGCCGGCCGGCTGAGCCACGACCGTTGGGTGGACCTGCCGGGCCGGTGACCGGATAGCGGAATGAGCTGGCCGCCCCGGCGGGTTACGCTGGTACGGCTGCGTACGGCAGCCCGAGGGGGTGACAGGTTTCGACTTCGTCCGTTGAGGCAGGGGAAGCGAGCCGAGGAATCGACGTTGTCTCGTTAATCATCGTCGAAAAAATATAAGCGCCAACGATAATGTTGCGCAGGGCGCGGACGTTCAGTCCGCCTACGCACTCGCTGCCTAAGCGATAGCGTAGGGCCCTTGTCGGTCCGGGATTGCCTTCGTTCCGGGTGCCGGCATCAGCTAGGAGGCTGGCCAACCGGGCCCTGTCGCGGGGCTTGCGCGGTGAGATCAATCGCGACTGGGCCCGTCACACCGACTCGCTCGCGTGATCGGAGGGGCCGAGTAGAGGCATAGCGAGCTGCGCTCGGAGAAGTCCTGGCAAGGCGACGGAGGACCCGGGTTCGATTCCCGGCACCTCCACCCATGGTGGTGACAACGGCGGTACCCCCCCAACCGGGGTGGTGCCGCCGTTCGCTGTCCGGAGGTGGTCGGCGAGGCGGCGGTGCAGCGCCACATGCTCCACCGGGTGGTCCCGGCTGGCGGATTGCTTTTTCCCCGCCGTACCCCTGGACAACCGGCGCGGTGGCGGACCACCCTGGCAGGAAGACCAGCCGAGCGCGCACGGGCGGAGCCCGCAGCGGCGAGGTCGGCCCGGCAACGGGAGGTGGGTCATGGTGGGGGAACCGGTGGCGTCCGCACACTCGCAGGTGGTTGCCGATCCGCTTGCGGACCCGCTGGCGGCAGCCCGCCGGCACCGCGTTGAGCTGCTCGACACGATCCACGCCTTCGAGCGGGCGCTCGCCGTACCCGCCGCCGACCCGGCCTGGCGACCGCGGGTGAACCGCCAGCTGGACCGGTTGCGGGATGCCTTCGCCGACCACGTCACGCTCACCGAAGGCGTCGGCGGGCTCTATGCCGGCCTGCTGGGTGACGCGCCACGGCTGGCCAACGCGGTGCACGTGCTGGTCGACGAGCACCAGGCCATCGGTGGCACCCTGGGCACCTTCATCGACGAACCCGACATCGATCCGGAGCGGCTGCGGGCCTGGGCGGGCACCGTGCTGCACGACCTGTCCCGGCATCGCCAGCGGGGCGCCGATCTGATCTACGAGGCGTACATCACCGACATCGGCGGCGAAGACTGAGCGTTGGGCCGTCTTACGGTTGTCTGACAGGCTTCCGAGCCTGCCAGGCCGTCGCCGTAGCGGGCCGTACTCTCGGGTGATGGCGCAGCGGGTACTCGTCGTGGACGACGATCGCACCGTCAGCGACGTGGTCCGGCGGTACCTGGAGCGGGCCGGGCTCGCGGTGACGTTGGCCGCGGACGGGCCGGCGGCGCTGCGGGCGTTCGAGGCGGAGCGGCCGGAGCTGGTCGTGCTGGATCTGATGCTGCCGGGGCTGGACGGGCTGGAAGTGTGCCGGCGGCTGCGTTCGCGCTGCGGCGACGTACCGATCGTGATGCTGACCGCCCTGGGCGAGGAGGCCGATCGGGTGCTCGGCCTGGAGTTGGGCGCCGATGACTACGTCACCAAGCCGTTCTCGCCGCGGGAGCTGGTGCTGCGGGTGCAGTCGGTGCTGCGGCGGACCGGACGGGGCCCGGCAGCGTCGTCGGAGCAGCCGGACCCGCCGGAGATGCTCGTCGACGGTGACCTCGAGGTCGACGTGGCCCGGCGGGTGGTGCGGCTGCGCGGGACGGAACTCCCCCTGACGGTGCGCGAGTTCGACCTGCTGGCCTTCCTGATGCGCAATCCCGGGCGGGCTTTCCGGCGGGCCGAGTTGCTGGAGAACGTCTGGGGCTGGACCTTCGGTGATCAGTCCACTGTGACCGTCCACATGCGACGGTTAAGGGAGAAGGTGGAGGACAACCCGGCCCGCCCGCGCCGGATCGTCACCGTGTGGGGTGTGGGGTACCGGTACGAGACCGCAGTGCCGGATGACTGAGCTCATCTGGACCCTCGCCGTGGCCCTGGCCGGCTCACTCCCGGTCGCTCTCGTCGGGGCGGTCGTGCTGGGGTTCCTTCGGCACCGTTCGGTCACCGCACACGTCGCGGTCCTGCTGGCGGTGACCGTACTCGCCGTGCTCGCCGGCATCCTCAACGTCGCGTGGGCCATGTTCATCGACCCGCATGACCTGCAGGTACTGCTGCTGGTGGTGGTCGTGGCCGCCGCGGTGAGCCTCGCCGTGGGGCTGTGGGCCGGCCGGCGGATGGCTCGGATCAGCATGTGGGCAGCCGAGGCGCGCGAACGGGAGCGGCTGGCCGAGGCGAACCGGCGCGAGCTGGTCGCCTGGGTCTCGCACGACCTGCGTACCCCGCTGGCCGGCCTGCGCGCGATGGCCGAGGCGCTGGAGGACGGGGTGGTGAACGACCCGGCCACGGTCGCGGAGTACCACCAACGCATCCGCGGCGAGACCGACCGGATGGCTGCGCTCGTGGACGACCTCTTCGAACTGTCCCGGATCAACGCCGGAGCACTGCGGCTCAGCCTCGCCACGGTCTCGCTGGGCGACGTGGTGAACGACGCGGTCGCCTCGGCCTCGCCGGTCGCGGCGGCGACGGGGGTACGGCTGGTCGCCGCCGACGGGGACTGGCCGACGGTACGGGGCAGTGAACCGGAGCTCTCCCGGATCGTGGCGAACCTGCTGCGCAACGCGATCCGGCACACCCCGTCGGACGGCACGGTCACCGTCACCGGGGGACGCGATGGCGATGGCGGGTGGCTCGCGGTGAGCGATGCGTGTGGCGGCATCCCGGAAGCCGACCTGCCGCGGGTCTTTGACGTGGCGTTCCGTGGCGAGCCGGCGCGTACCCCGCGCAGCGGCGATGGCGGCGGGGCCGGGCTGGGGCTGGCGATCGTGCGCGGCCTCGTCGAAGCGCACCGCGGCACGGTGGCGGTACGCAACGACGGCGACGGGTGCCGGTTCGTGGTGCACCTGCCCGCGGTGGGTTGACGCGGCGCCCGCGGACCAGCGCGTACGCCCGTGCGCTACGGCAGCTCCAGCGGAAGGGTGAGACCGTCCAGCGCGTGGGTACAGGGGCAGTCACGCTCGGCCGGCAGTGCGGCCACCACGTCGAGGAGCAGCCCGCGCAGCCGTTCGGTGTTCTCGCCGAAGACCCGGAAGACCTCGTCCTGGGTCACCCCGTGGTCGCCGTCGACCCCCGCGTCCAGGTCGGTCACGAGCGCGATCGCGGTGTAGCAGAGCCCGAGCTCGCGGGCGAGTACCGCCTCCGGGTGCCCTGTCATATTGATGACAGCCCCGCCCATTGCGGTGTACCAGCGCGACTCCGCCCGGGTCGAGAAGCGGGGCCCCTCGACGACCACCATCGCTCCTCCGTCGGTGAGACTCATCCCCTGCTCAGCCGCGCGGTCCAGCACGGTGCGCCGCCCGACCGGGCAGTACGGGTCGGCGAAGTTCAGGTGCACCGCGGCGCCGTCGTAGTACGTCTGGATCCTGCCGCTGGTGCGGTCGATCAGCTGGTCGGGTACCACAAAGGTGCCCGGACCCAGCTCGGGGCGCAGGCCGCCGACGGCACACGGCGCGACCACCTGGCGCGCGCCCAACGCCCGCAGCGCCCACAGGTTGGCCCGGTACGGGATGCGATGCGGGGGAAACCGGTGGTCGCGCCCGTGCCGGGGCAGGAATGCGACCCGCCGTCCGGCCACCGTGGCCACCGTCACCGGGTCGGACGGCGCGCCGTAGGGCGTGTCGAGCACGTGCTCCTGCGCGCCGTCCAGCAACGCGTACAGCCCCGACCCGCCGATGACGGCTACCGTCACTCGGCGGTCATCGTCCACTACCGTTTCCCATACCGTCACGGTCGAAGACCCTAACCGTGGCGCCCCCTTCAAGCTATGGTGCGAGGCATGGTGATGCCGCATGTTCCACCCGTCCCGGGCTACTCCCGGTCCAGTGCCCGGCACGCCTAAGGTGGGCGCAACCGTGCATGGCGCGCCGGTGCCGCCGGCCTCCAACCGGGCCGTCCTCGACCCCGAGGTCGTCCCCGTCTGCGTTGGCGGTTGCCATGGCGCGTGAGCCAGGCCGGCCGGAGCCGGAGACGAGCTGGGGGAGGACGATGGAGTCGCTGACCGGGCGTCTGCTGGTCGCGACGCCGGCGCTCCGCGACCCCAACTTCGAGCGCACCGTGGTCCTGCTCGTCGCCCATGAGGAGGGTGGAGCGCTCGGCGTCGTGCTCAACCGGGCCACCGAGGTGCCGGTGGCCGAGGTGCTCGGCGGCTGGGGGAGCCTGGCCGACGAACCGGCGGTGGTCTTCGAGGGCGGCCCGGTGCAGCCCGAGGCGGCGATCTGTCTGGCCCGGACCCGCCCCGGCGCGGCCGAGTTGCCCGGCTTCAGCCGGGTCTCCGGGGCGATCGGCACCGTGGACCTCTCCGGCGACCCGGAGGCGCTGCGGGAGGACGTGGTCGGGGTGCGGGTCTTTGCCGGGTACGCCGGCTGGTCGCCGGGGCAGCTCGAAGGGGAGATCGAGGGCGGCTCCTGGTTCGTCTTCGACGCGCTGCCCGGGGATGCCTTCGCGGCCCGCCCCGACGACCTGTGGCCGATGGTGCTGCGCCGTCAGGGTGGCCTTCTCGCCGCGGTGGCGCACTACCCGTCGGACGTGACACTGAACTGAGCGGGCGCACCCGCCCTGGTTTGTGTGCGGGTACGGCGCCCTCCGGCCTGCGCGTCGGTGAGAACCTGATGCGAATGCTCGCCGGTCGGTGTGTACCATTGCGCGAGTGTCCGGGTGACCGGGTGCAGGGGGCCGTGGCGCAGCTGGTAGCGCACCACACTGGCAGTGTGGGGGTCAGGGGTTCGAGTCCCCTCGGCTCCACCCGTGTTGAGCAGGCCAAAACGCCTCGACGTTCATTGATGAATGTCGAGGCGTTTTTGATCCATGCAGACATGAGGGCGTGCCCAACCAGCGGTTCGACAGATCTCCGGACGCCGGTGATTCGACCGGCCGGTGCAGTGCAACGCAGCACAGCAGCCTCGGAGGTATCGCGATGATCGAGCAGTACGTGTTGGGTCTGCAAGAGGTCGACGACATGCAGGTCGCGGTCGTTGGCGGCAAGGGCGCGCACCTGGGGGCGCTATCGCGGATCGACGGCATCCGCGTGCCGGCTGGGTTCTGCGTGACGACGGCCGCGTTCCGGCGGATCATGGCGGAAGCGCCGTCGATCGACGATCGGCTCGATCAGCTGTCGCGCCTGAACCCGGATGACGGGGAGGCGATCCGCACGCTCAGCGCGGAGATCCGCCGGACCATCGAAGCGATTGCCATCCCTGACGATCTGGCTGCGGCGATCACCCGCGCGCTTGCCCAGCTCGGCGAGCAAGCCGCCTACGCCGTGCGATCGAGCGCGACGGCAGAGGACCTGCCGACGGCATCCTTCGCCGGCCAGCAGGACACCTACCTGAACGTCGTGGGTCCGGCGGCGATCCTCCAGCACGTCAGCCGGTGTTGGGCATCGCTGTTCACCGAGCGGGCCGTGACCTACCGCCTGCGCAACGGCTTCGACCACCGGAAGGTCCACATGGCCGTGGTCGTGCAGCAGATGGTCTTCCCGGATGTGGCCGGCATCGTGTTCACGGCCGACCCCGTCACGGGCAACCGGAAGGTCGCCACCGTGGACGCCAGCTTCGGCCTCGGCGAGGCTCTGGTCTCCGGCCTGGTGAACCCGGACGTCTTCAAGGTGCGCGACGGCGAGGTCGTCACCAAAGCGGTTGCCGCCAAGAAGCGTGCCATCCACGCTTCGCCAGCTGGCGGGACGCAGGTACTGCCGATCGACCCGCTGCGGCAGGAGCTGCCGGCGCTGACGGATGCTCAGGTCGTGCGGCTCGTGCAGCTCGGCCGGCGGATCGAAGCGCACTTCGGCCGCCCGCAGGACATCGAATGGTGCCTGGTGGATGATGGCTTCCAGATCGTTCAGAGCCGGCCGATAACCACGCTGTTCCCCATCCCCGAGACCGGCGACCGGGAGAACCACGTCTACCTCTCGGTCGGTCATCAGCAGATGATGACCGACCCCATGAAGCCGCTGGGCATCTCTGTGTGGCAGCTGACGGCCATGGCGCCGATGCACGAGGCCGGCGGGCGGCTGTTCGTCGACGCAACCCGGCGCCTGGCTTCGCCCGCGAGCCGCGCCGGCCTCCTGGAGATGGCGGGCAGATCCGATCCGCTGATCAGGGACGCGCTGCAGACGGTCCTCGACCGCGGCGACTTCGTCCCGTCGCTCCCGGACGGGGGTCCCGGCGGACCGCCGGTCGGCGGCGCGTCCGCCCCGATCGAGACCGATCCGGCCATCGTCACCGGGCTGATCGAGCGCAGCCAGGCGTCCATCGCCGCCCTGCGGCGCGACATCGCGACGTTGACCGGGCCGGCGCTGTTCGACTTCCTGCTGGAGGCTTTCCAGGAGCACAAGCGGGTCCTCAGTGATCCGCTGAGCATGCAGGCGATCATGGCGGGGATGGAGGCCACCTGGTGGCTCAACGACCGGCTGCGGGAATGGCTGGGTGAGAAGAACGCGGCCGACACGCTCACGCTGTCCGCCCCCAACAACGTCACGTCAGAGATGGGACTGGCGCTGCTCGACGTCGCCGACGTGATCCGCCCGCATCCGCAAGTGGTCGCGTTCCTGCAGGGCATCGGGGACGAGGGCTTCCTGGACGAGCTGCCGAAGCTCGCGGGCGGGACCGAAGCGCGCGACGCGATCGAGGCCTACCTCGACCGGTACGGCATGCGCTGCGTCGGCGAGATCGACATCACGAGGCCGCGCTGGCGCGAACGCCCCACCACGCTCGTGCCCGTGATCCTCGACAACATCAAGCTCTTCGAGCCGGGTACCGCCGAGCGGCGCTTCCACCAGGGGCGGCTGGAGGCGCAGAAGAAGCGACAGGACCTACTGGAACGCCTGCGGGCCCTGCCGGACGGGGAGCAGAAGGCCGACGAGACCAAGCGGATGATCGACCGGGTCCGGACCTTCATCGGGTACCGGGAGTATCCGAAGTACGGCATCGTCAGCCGCTACTTCGTCTACAAGCAGGCCCTGCTGGAAGAGGCTGAGCGCCTCGTGCAGGCCAGTGTGCTCCCCGAGAAGGAGGACGTCTTCTACCTCACGTTCGCCGAGCTCCACGACGTCGTGCGTTCGAACCAGGTGGATGACCAGCTGATCCAGCAGCGCAAGGACGCGTTCCGGTCGTACCAGGCGCTCACGCCGCCCCGGGTGCTGACATCGGATGGCGAGGCCATCGCCGGGGCGTACCGGCGCGACGACGTGCCCACCGGTGCCCTGATCGGCTTACCGGTCTCCGCTGGGACCGTCGAAGGGCGCGCCCGCGTCATCCTGGACATGGCCCAGGCTGATCTCGAACCGGGTGACATCCTCGTCACGGCCCACACGGATCCGAGCTGGACGCCCCTCTTCGTCGCCGTCACCGGCCTGGTGACGGAGGTCGGAGGATTGATGACACACGGCGCAGTGATCGCCCGGGAGTACGGCCTGCCGGCTGTGGTCGGTGTGGTGGATGCCACCCGGCTGATTGCCGATGGGCAGCGGATCCGCGTGCACGGAAGCGACGGGTACGTCGAGATTCTGTCTTGACCTGCTCGGCATCCGGATCCGGTGGTACCCAAACTCCCGAGCGGCCTTCAGCCGTCCCGGGCTTCGTCGAGGCGCTCCCGTACGGCGCGCAGCAGTCGTACCAGGTTGTCCAGGTGGGCGTCGTCGAGGTCGGCGAAGGCGAGGGTTGCGTCGGGGTTCATCGCGGCCATGGCGTTCGTCAGAAGCGTGTGACCGGCTCGGGTGAGTCGGACGCTGCGGCGCCGGGCGTCGTCGGGCGGGGTGTCGATGGTGACTGCGCCCAGGTCAGTCAGAGTCCGCAGGGTTTTGGAGACAGCGGGCTGATTGACCTCCATGGCGGCGGCGATCTCACCGACCGAGCTGTCCTCCTTCGCGTGGGACAGGTGCAGCATCAGGCTGGTGTGGGTCAGCGTGATCCCGAGCGGCCGCAGGGCCCGGTTGAGGCGGGTGGTGACGAGCTGGTGGACGATGGCCAGCTCGCGCAGGGCCTCGCCCTGCCGTGCGGGGCGGGACGAGGTCCGGGCGTCCATGGTGGTTGTCGCCTCTCTTACGGCTTGATCTGGAGCATCTCGACCATGTGTGGGGTGTCGATGATCGTGTGCGGCGAGATCGCGTGGTAGGCCCAGACGTGTACCCAGGCGTTTCCGGTCCGCAGGGTCAGCACTGCTTTGACCATGCCCGGCCCGAAGTACTGCAGGAACAGCAGGGTTACCGACAATACGACACCGGTGGGCGAGGTGAGCACCGTCCAGGCGTCGAGGGCATGTACCAGGGCGTACGTGATGCCGGCAAGGATGATGGTCATAAAGGTTGAGCCGGTGAGCTTGCGGTAGCGGGGCAACAGGATCGCGTAGATGAAGATCATCGTGGGTAGCACGGTACCGAGGAGGTACAGCACGAAGGTGAACGGCGCCCCCAGCAGAACCTGGCGGGGTGAAAGGTCGAAGAGCGCGGTGCTGAGCCCGGCGAACTCGGAGAGCGACTCGACGAGCAGCACGGCCCCGATGACGAGCAGGTCGTTGCGCCGGTTGCTCGACCGCAGGCCGAGGGCCTCGGCAGAATAGCGCCGCCGGAAGTACAGGTAAGGCGCGACGGCGTAGGCCAGGAAGTTGTAACCCGCCCAGGTGTACGCCTCGGCCGGGGTGACCTCCTGGTGGCCGTAGAGCGTGCCGGCGAGGTGGAAGCCGATGGGGTGCCATCCGAGTGCCGCGCCGAGCAGCGCCCCGACGATCTGGACCAGCACGCCGTACCCGATCAGACCGGCAACCTCGCGGGCGGCGACCCGCCGCTGCGGTGCGCGGGTGGCCAGGTCCGGGATGGCGCGCTTGCGGGTGAGCCGGTAGGTGAGGGCGATCAGCGCCAGGACCGCCACCATGTTGATGTCGGCGCCGATGAGCATCCCGGTCAGCGACAGGCCCCCGAAATCCGGGTGGTCGAACGGCCCTGCGGCGATGGCCGCGACGATGATGTTGGCCAGGATCCAGAGTCCGATGGTGATCTGAATGCTGCGGCGCCTGAGGGGTGCCGCGAGGCGGCGGAGTGCGGACATGAGGGGATCTGCCTTCCAGGTCGTGTACATTCCTTGGAATGTATGGTGCCCCGGCGGGGTGATCTCGTCAAGTATTCCGTGGAATGTATTTGGAGACGAAGCCTCGATGCCGCTGGCGGGCAACACCGCACTCACCGGGCTGCCCGATGTGGCGCCGAGCCGGGCGGGGAAGCGGCAGAGCGGTAGCAGGAGGAACGCCGGATGAATCCAGCCCCACCCGCGGCTTGTTCAGAGCACAAGCAGCGGAACCCGTCGCCGATGTGGTGGGGTCCAGGTACCGGGTCAGGCGGCGGCCGCGAGCGCGGTGGCGTGCCGTTCCCGCAGTACGCCGTACACCTCGCGGAACACCCGCGGGCGGCGGTGGAAGTCGATGCCCTTGGCCCACAGGGGGGTGTGGACGTACGTCCCGTCGCGGTGACGGATCAGCACGGTGATGCCCGCAGGCACCAGCAGCCTGCCGAGTTTGTAGTCGGGCTCGTCGAGCACGAACTCGTCGATCTCCGCCCAGCCGAGCGTCCGCGAACGCAGCACGCCGTGGACCCGTACGCCGTAGTGGCTGACATAGACGCCCATCCGGACGATGCGCCAGGAGCCGACGAGCCACAGTACGGCCAGCGCCATGGCGAGCGCCTTCGCGCCGACGCCACCGAGGCTGTACATCGGCACCGTGGTGCGGTGCGGGAAGGCGAGACTGCCCACCTCCCAGCCGATGATGAGCCATCGGCCCCGGCCGGGCGAGTACGGACGCCACCAGGTCGCCTTCTTCACGAGCTTCACGGTGGCAGCATGCCAGTACCGGGCCGTAGATCGCGATCCGCTGGGGAGGTTGCTGCCGCCGGCAGACGACCCCGGCGGTCGGTGGGGGCTCGCGCGCGTTGCGCGGGGTCGCTAGCCTGGCCCATTGTCCGCGCCTGCGGGTGCAGGGGTCCGTCGGTGCACAAGGTGGAGTTGATGGCGAGCCAGCCGAACGAGCGTCCGTTCAAGGTCGACCTGCGGGGGGTCGTTGACCTGTTGTCCCGCCACCTTTACACCAGTCCCCGGGTCGTCGTCCGGGAACTCCTGCAGAACGCGGTCGATGCGATCACCGCCCGCCGAGCGGTCGATCCCGACGCGCCCGGCGAGGTCGTGATCCAGGGCTGCGACGCGTCGGCCAGCGGACGGCTGGTCGTCACCGACACCGGAGCCGGGCTCACCGAGGCCGAGGTCCACGAACTGCTCGCCACGATCGGGCGCAGCTCGAAGCGCGATGAGCTGGGCCTGTCCCGCGGCGACTACATCGGCCAGTTCGGCATCGGCATGCTGGCCTGTTTCCTTGTCACGGACCAGATCCGGGTGGTCACCCGATCGGCGCAGGGCACACCCGCCGTCGAGTGGGTCGCCAGTTCCGCCGGGGAGTACGTGGTACGCCAGCTCGACGAGGAGGGGCCGGTCGGTACCGTCGTCGAGCTGACCCCGCGCCGCGGCGAGCAGGAGTGGCTCATGACCGAGCGGGTCCGTTCGCTTGCCACGCACTACGGGGAGCTCCTGCCGTACCCGGTGACCGTGGTCGGGCCGGACGGTCGCGGCGCGGACGTCCGCCGGCCGGCACCGTGGCTGGCCTCCGCCGGCGCCGAACCGCAGCGCCGCGATCCCGACCGGCGGCGTGCGCTGCTCGACTACGGCGAGTCGGTGCTGGGCTTCCGGGCCCTGGACGTGATCGAGATGTCGGTACCGGCGGTCGGCCTGAGCGGGCTGGCCTTCGTGCTCCCGGCGCCGACCAGCCCGACGAGCCGCCAGTCGCACCGGGTCTACCTCAAGCACATGCTGCTGTCCGAGAAGGCCGAGGGGGTACTGCCGGAGTGGGCCTTCTTCCTCCGCTGCGTGATCAACGTAGAGGGGCTGCGCCCCACGGCGTCGCGCGAGGCGCTGTACGAGGACGAGCTGCTGGAGTCCAGTCGCGACGCGTTGGGCGGGCAGGTCCGGGACTGGCTCGTGCGTACCGCCGCAAGCGATCCACGCCGGATGGACCGGTTCATCGGCGTACACCAGCTCGGGGTCAAGGCGATGGCCACCCACGACGACGAGCTGCTCGAGCTGATGCTGCCGTGGCTCACCGTCGAGAGCACGTCGGGCGTCGTGTCGCTGCGCCAGCTCGCCAAGTCTGTACCGGTGGTGCGCTGGACCCGCACCGCTGACGAGTACCGGCGGCTGGCGACCGTGGCCACGGCGCAGGGCGTGGCCATCGTCAACGGCGGCTACACGTTCGACGACGAGCTGCTGCAGCGGCTGCCGCGGGTACTGCCCGGCGTTGTCGTGGAACCGGTCGACGCCGACGACATCGCCGCGCGGTTCGAGGTGCCCAGCGCCGAGCTGTCGGTACGGCTGAGCCGGTTCGCCCAGCTCGCCAAGCAGGCACTCGACCAGGTCACCTGCGATGTGCTGCTCCGCGAGTTCGACCCGCCCAACCTCGGCGCGTTGTACCTGACCAGCAGCGATCGACTCACCGCGGAGGCGATGTCCGACGCGCGCTCGCAGGCGGGCCCGACCTGGGCCGGGGTCCTCGACAGCCTCTCCGACGGGTGGAACGTCCGCCCCCAGCTGATCCTCAACGTGCGCAACCCCCTCGTCCGGCGTACCGCCGAGCTGACCGACGCGGTGACGGTCGGGCACGTGGTGGAGGCGCTGTACGTGCACGCGCTGGCGCTGGGCCGGTACCCGATCCGCCCCGCAGACTCCGCCCTGCTCAACCGGGCACTCATCAATCTGGTCGACGGCGCGGTCAGCGCCAAGGAAGGTACGGCATGAGCGACGTCGAGGATCTTCTGGAACGGGCCGCCAAGCTGCGCTACGGACCGGCACGCGTCGCGCTGCTCGACGAGGCGGTCGTACTCGCCGATTCGCTCGGCGATGTGGCATTGGGGCTACGGGCCCGCGAAGCGATGACCGACAGCGCCGGGCTGAGCAACGAACCCCTCAAGGGCCTCGCGGCGTTCACCTGGCGGCTCGCCCTGTACGACCGGGAGCCGCAGCGTTTCGACGAGCGGGCCCAGTGGGAACTGCTCTGGGACCTGAAGAAGACGGCGACGCTGCTCATCAACCGGCCGGACGTGCCCGCGCACCAGGTGGAGCAGGTGCTGGACGACATGGCCCAGCGGTACGCGGCGTACGGGCAGGGTGCCCGGACCCACGCGATGTTCCGGTGGGAATGGGCGTGGCAGCGGGGTCACGCCGAGGAGGCCGAACGGCTGCTGGAGCCCTGGCAGCAGCTGCCCCGGGACGACCTCAGCCATTGCGAGGCGTGCGAGCCCTCCCTGATTGCCGCGTACCTGGCCGAGACGGGGCGTCATGAGCAGGCGATCCGGGCCGCCCGACCGGTGCTCGACGGGGAGAGTGAGTGCTTCGACGAGCCCGAGGAGACGCAGGCCGCACTCGCCCTGTCCATGGTGCGGGTGGGGCGGCCGGAGCAGGCCGCGTCGATGCACCGCCGCAGCTACCGGGCGATCCGTGGCAGGATTGAAAACTCGGACATCGTCCACCATCACCTGACCTTCCTCGCCCTCACCGGCAACGAGGTGCGGGGCCTGGAGGTGCTGGAGGAGAACCTGCGCTGGCTGGTCGAGCTGAGGTCGCCGTCCCAGGTGCTCGCCCTGACCGGCGCCGCGGCGTTGCTGCTGCGCCGGATCGTGGCGACCATGTCGGCGGATACGCCGGTGCGGGTGCCGGCGGGCCTGCTCGATGCCGGAAGCGCCGTGACCGACGCCGGTGCTGTTGCGGCATCGGTACTCCTTGAGTATCTCGAAACGACCGCGCGGGGCGTGGTGGCCCAGTTCGATGCCCGCAACGGCACGGATCGCCGCAGCCGGAGCCTGGTCAGACTGCTGGAGAGCGAGCCGGTGACCGATCAGCTCCCGCTCGCCGTCACCGCGGTCACCACCACCCCACGCGCCACCACCGGGCCGGCGGTACCCGTGGCGGAGCCGGCTGGCGAGAACTCCACGCCGACCTCCGGGGATGGTCCGGCTGCGGGCAGCGAAGAGTCAGGCGCGGCAGGTACCGGGTACGAACTGTTCACCGAGCTCGACAACGGCGTACTCGGGTCGATCCTCGACGAGGAGGACCTGAACTACGGCGTTGACGACGACGGTGAGGTGGTCGTCCCGTTCGAGGACGGACCGCTGATCGGCCTGTCGGTACTGGGATCCGAGGGCGATCTGCTCTGCCTGCGTGCCTACTACCCGCGCGCCTTTGACGACGATGAGCTGCCCCGGTTGCAGGAGTTCATCGAGAACTGGCATTCGTCGACGTTCCTGCCCAAGCTGTACCAGAAACGCGACCAGGAGGGTCAGATGCGGCTGATGGGCGAGTCCGTTGAGTCGTGCCGGGGCGGGCGTACCCGGGCGAACCTCGCCTACGCGATCGGTGGGTTCATCTCCGCGGCGTTGCGGGCCCAGAACACGCTCGAGGGCGGGCGGGACTAACGGCCCGACCCCCGCGGAGAAGCAAGGCGCTAGTCACGTCGGGCCCCGGCGTCGAACCGGGCGGGCCGCCCGTATGAGAGGCAGCTGAGTCCCCAGCGCCCGCCCGCATGGTGTCCACAGTGGATGGAAAATCCGAGGGGTGACCGACGGGATGTCCACCGCGCCAACGTGTGCGTGCTCCGGGCTGGTGTCGAACTAGCGGCCTCCACCATGTCGAGGTGGCGCTCTACCAGACTGAGCTACCGGAACGGGAGCGGGTGTGGGAGCCTGTCCATCAGGCGCCGACGGCGAAGTCCCTCGGGCGGGAGTCGAACCCGCACGTGACGCGGTAGAAGCGCGGCGCTCTGTCCATTGAGCTACCGAGGGTGGCGGCTGGTCCCCGACCCCGTCGAACGAGGTATGAGCAATCCGCTCGCCAGTCAGCGCAGCGACAGGATCGAGGCCATCTCCGAAGGTGCGCGACGGCGCGCGGGATGTCTGCCGGAACACGAGGTCGTCACGGCGAGCCGCTACCTGTCGGCGTAGTGGAAACGGCAGGCAATGATCTCGACGTCACCACCGTTGACCCGGTACACCAGGCGGTGCTCTCGATCGATGCGTCTGGACCAGAAGCCGGACAGCTCGCCACGCAAGGGCTCCGGCTTGCCAATGCCTTCGTAGCCGTTGCGCAGGACGTCGGCGATGAGGTCGTTGATGCGCCTGACCAGCTTGCGGTCCGTGTGACTGAGGTACTGCTCCCATGCCGTCGGCGTGAAGACGAGCCTCACGCGACATCCGGGACGGCGGACGGATCGATGAGCTCACGCGCGCTGGCCTCGCCGCGCTCCAACTCGGCAATAGACCGGCGCAGCGCGGCGGCGTTGCTCGGGTTCCTGAGGAGGTAGTCCGTCTCCTTCATCGCCTCATACTCCGCCAGCGGAACGATGACGACGGGCTCATGGCCCGATCGAGTCACTACCACTTCCTCGACATCATTGATCACGCTGTCGAGCTCGGCAGCCAGGTTCTGCCGGAGCTGGGTGAAGTTGACGGTTCGCATGACACCTCCGCAATACGTACAGAAAACCGTACCTCATACGGAGGTGCCCCGACCAGCCGGCAGGAGAAGCCGGTTCGCATCGAAGATCAAAGTGGGCCGCCAGGGACTCGAACCCTGCTCTCCGGAGTAAGAGTCCGGAGCATGACCATCCATGCTCGCAGCCCGCGAGCGGAGAGGGCGGCAGGGCTTGCCTTGCGTACCCGGGAGAGGAGTCGAACCTCCAACAACGACGGTCTGAGCGCCGCGCCTCTACCGTTGGGCTACCCGGGCATGTTGTGCCGTCTCCCGCCTGACGAGGACGGTGCACACCACCTGTCGCGGTGCGCGGATCCCAACCCGCTCCACCGGTGTGGTACCTCGGGCCGGATTCGAACCGGCACTGGCCGCATCTTGAGGGCGGCGCCTCTCCAATTGGGCTACCGAGGCTTGGCTCCGGGAGCAGGAATCGAACCTGCGTGGCCCGCGTTCAAAGCGCGGGTACCCAGCCAGCGGAGTTTCCCGGAATGGAGCGGTAGCGGGGACTCGAACCCCGTCGTACCGGTGTGGAAGACCGGCGCCCTACCTGTTGGGCTACTACCGCAGGTGCAGTGCCGTTGGGAGTCGCCCCCCGTGGCGTCGGGCACCCGCGAGTCGAACGCGGTGTCTTCTGCTTCCAAAGCAGACGGGTCAGCCGTCTCCCTCGTGCCCGAGGTGGCGGCGTGATGGTGCACGCCGCCGTTTGCCATCCACTGTGGAGTTCTCAAGTTCCGGGGCCGCCGGCCGAGGTCGGGGCCTTGCAGGGGTAGCACGGGAAACGAAACGCCGCCCGGTTCCCTTGGCGGGGCGGGCGGCGGCTTGCGCTGACGTCGGTTCGTGCCTGGCGTACCACAACATGACCGGCTCCCTGGTGGTTGGTTCGGTTCGAGGGTACGGGCGGTCGTTGGCGACGGTCAATCAGATTGCGTTCGAGGGCGCCCGCATGGGCCAGTCCATCGATCCCGGTGAGTTCGAGTCCTTGACAGGCGCGCCTACGGTGGTCGACATGTTGAGGCTTTCGCGTGGGCGCTCGGGGTTGGGCAGCGCAGTCGCTGCCATGGTTGTGGTGGTGCCGCTGGTTCTCGCAGCCGGCTGCACGAAGAAGGCGGCGATAGTGGAAGAGCCGCGGGCGATTGTCAGCGACTATGTGACCAGCATTCAGCTGCTCGGACAGGAGTCCACCACAGCCGTGCGGCACGAACAGTTGCCCGCCGGCAGCCCCAGGGGCCCGCTGATCTCGTCGACCCCTGAGGCCACCGTGGTCAACGGCGGGAGTCTGAGCGAACCCATCGAGGCGAATGACCCGTTCGTCAAGGTGCGGATCGCCGTTCAGGGGTTGGCGGGTTCAGCCGCGCCGACCGCCGGTGGTGACTCCGGCCCGGCGATCGGGTACTACGAAATCACCCTGAAGCAGCCTGCCAAGTCCGTGCAGTTGGTGCTCACTGTGGCGCAGATCCTGCCCGGGACCGACTTCGTCTTCCACTACGCGGTCGTCGCGGAGGGCGGCGCTCAGGGAGTTCCGGTCAAGCAGAAAGTGAAGGCCCTCCAGGTGGGCACCGGTGACGTGCAGGTCAGCGTCTCCTGGGATGCGGCAAGCGATGTCGATCTTCATGTGGTGGATCCGAACAGTGACGAGATTTTCTATGAGAACGCCCAGTCGGTCTCCGGCGGCAAGCTGGACCTGGACTCCAATGCCCAATGCCAACTTGACCACAAGAACAACGAGAACATCACCTGGAGCAAGGCGCCGCCCGGCAAGTACACCGTCCGGCTGGACCATTGGGACAGCTGCGGCACCGCGAAGACCAGCTACGTGGTGACCGTCCAGGTCGCCGGCAAGCCGGTTCAGGTGTTCCACGGCGAGTTCACCGGCGAAGGGGACCAGGGCGGCCTCGGGGACGGCGTGCTGATCACCACGTTCACCGTCGCCGGTCACAGCTGAGCCGACCCGTCCGCGTGCCGTTGGACCCCGCCAACGGCACGCGGAGGTGGGACGTCGTGGGGGGCCCTCGGAACGAGGGCCCCCCACGACGTCAGGTTGGCTGTGCGGCGTGGGCTACTGCACCGTCACGCCGGTGACCGCCGAGTTCTCGCCGGCGCCGGCACGGTAGGCGACGACCTGGTACACCGTCGGGCCGGCCGGGGCGGCGGGATCGGTCCACTTCTCGGTGCTGCTACCGGAGACCAGACCGATCCGGTCCACCAGGTGCACGTCACCGACGACCGCGTTGTCCACCAGGACGGAGACCTGTGCGGCCACCGCACCCGCCGGCGCGACCGCCGTGTACGAGCTCGTCATCCACCCGGTGGTCGAGTCGACCGTGGCGGCGTTGGCCGACGATACCCGGGAGATGACCCCGCCCTGCGCGTTCAGCCAGGCCATCCCGGTCCGGACCCGTTGGCCGGCGCTCCCCGCCTGGTACGAGGCGACCGAGGTGTACGTGCCGCCCGCGGTGACCGCGACGACCGGACCATTCGCGCTGATCTGGCCAGCGGCGGTAGCGGTGAGCCGCAGTGAGCCGGTACCGACCGCTCCCGCGGTGCTGCACCAGGAGACCGTAGTGCGCGCCCCAGCGGTCCACCCGGTGATCCCGCTCTCCAGGCTGGACTGTGCGTCGGTCAGCAGGTTGCCCGGGATGGTCGCGCTGCCCACGGCCACCGTGGCGACAGCCAGGCCGTTGCGGTACACCCGGTAGCCGCCCACCGGCGTCGCCGCCATCGGGTACGCCTCTTTCCAGGTCAGCGTCGCGCTTGTACCGGATCGGACGCCAGCGAGCGCCGTTGCCGGCTCCGGGGCGTTGGCGGCCTGCCGGTACAGCCCGCCGATGACGCCGACGGCGCTGTTGGCGGGGCTCTGCCCGGACGGGTCGGTGAGTGAGGTGTTCACCGGCGTGGTCTTCGGCGTGCGCGCACCGAGGTGGATGCCGTACCAGGTGGTCGGGGCTGCCTGGTCGTCGGTGACCGTGTTGGCCCAGATGGTGTCCCCGTTGCCCACGGAGAGGCCGATCCCGGTGGTGTCGAAGGTGCCGCAGCCGGTGGAGTAGCTGGTGGAGCCGCCGTACCCGGCGTCGAGCACGGTGTTGCCGTAGAGCGTGTCCGCGAGGTCCTTGGCCGCTTCCAGGCAGCCGACGACCAGGATCCCGGACTGGGTCGGGCGCCGGACGATGTTGCTCTGGATCACGTTGCCGCCACCGGCGTTCAGGAGGTGCGGAGTGCCGTCGGTGTCGGCGTAGTCGTCGTAGGTGACGGTGATCCCGGCGCCGAACGAGTCGTTGAACTCGTTGCCGTACACCGTGTTCGAGCGGGGGTTGGTGACGTTCTCGTTGTTCCCGGTGTGGGGGTCGTACCGGGAGTTGGACTGCAGCACCAGGTGCGAGCCGTACAGCACGTTCTCAGTGACCGATGACCCGGTCACGCCCTCCAGGAAGATGCTTCCGTAGTCGCTGACGTTGCGGTACGTCAGGTAGAACCGGGTCGCGTGCACCGTGTTCCAGCGGATGGTGGTGTTCGTGGCGTTGGTCAGGTCGATGCCGTTGCCGCGGATGGTCTCGTCGAACTGGTTGTACTCGATGACCGTGCCCTGAGCGTTCCCGCCGCCGCCGATGTTGTCGTTGTCGCCCGAGCCCGCGCCACCCCAGCTGTCGAACCGGTTGTCGAACGCCCGGACGTCGTGGGTACCGGAGATCCACAGCTTGAAGTAGTTGAGGTTGGTGAACCGGATCTGCCGGATCGTCCAGCGGTCACCGGCCTTCAGACCGCCGCCGTAGTTCACCGGGGCGCCCAGGTTGCAGGTGGGGGAGGGCAGGATCGACGGGTCCGGTGCCCCGGCGCCCACCTTGCAGCTTCCGTTGATCGTCAGGTCGGAGACCAGGTTGGTACTGCCATCTGAGACCGTACCGTCCGGCTTCACCAGGAACGAGTACCCGAAGTTCTGCCAGCTGCCCGGAGCCAGTACCAGCGTCGTGGCGGTGATCCCGCTGCCCTGCAGCTGCACGTTCGGCGGCAGCGTCAACGGCCGAGCCAGCGTGTAGGTGCCGGCGGCCAGGAACACGGTGCCCGGTTGGGTCGGCGTCACCACGGTGCCGTTGCTCACGACCGCGGGCACGGCCCGGCCGGCGGCCGCGGCAACAGCCGTGGTGAGCGCCGGCTGGTCGTCAGCCCCGCCGCCCAGCGGTGCCGCGGCGGCGGCGCACCGGGCGTCGGCCGCACAGTCAGCTGCGGTCAGGGGCGCGGTGAGCGGGGTGGACAACGAGTACGGGTCCCCGACCGGCGACGGCACGGCCTGGGCCACCGTCGTCGTGAGGACGGGCGCGGCAGCCGCGGCGATGAAAGCCACGACCACGGCGCGCGTCACGGCGCTGCGGCGGGTACCGGCGGGGACGTTCGAATCGACAGTGCGGACACTGCTCATGTACGGGGACTCCGGGATCTGGGTTGCTGCAGGGGTGCAGGGCGGTTGCCGTCAGGTTGCCACCCTAGGGGCAGCCCGTCCCGCCGCCTGATAGTCCCTTTGGCCAGTTCAGCGGTGACCTGGGCGACACGGCACGCACCGCGGGCGGTCCGGTCCGGGCACCGGGTCCCGACCGGGCACAGACCGGGCAGCCGGGGTCAGAACGGTACCGAGACCAGTTTCACGCCGTCGAAGGTCACCACGTCGACCGCTGCCACGTCGGCCGGCGCGATCAGGGCGGTGCCTTCCAGCGAGGTGCCGTCGCGCTCGCCCCTGGCCGAAACGAGCCAGCTGCCGGCCTGCTGCGCCGGGCCGGAGCGGGATACCACCATCAGCCGGCAGCGCTGACCTTCTTTGATACCGCCAGCGTTGACGTTCACCCGGACCCAGCCGGCGGCCGGGATGAGGGTGACCGTCATCCGGGCGTCCGTCGTCGGGTCGGTCACCGACCTGACCTGGGTACCGGGCACCGTTGCGCTCGGCCCGGAGGAGGCCGGTACCGGGCTCACCGATGGTGAAACCCCCGGCTCGGCCACGGCGGAGACCGTGCCCCGTCCGATGAGTACCCCGGAGCCCAGTGCCGCGGCGACGAGCGCCGCCACACTCGCGGCGACCAGCGCGACGCGCCACCGGGCGTTCGGGGCGGCCTCGCTGCGCACCTGGCGCAGTGTGCGCCGCAGCAGCAGGTCGCTGCCGTCGGGCGGGCCGTCGAGGAACGCTTCCGGTGGGACGTCGCCGAGCATGTCGGTCCATGCGGTCAGCTCAGCCACCTCGGTCCGGCAGCTGGCGCAGCTGGCCAGATGCTCGTCGATGCGGCCGGCCTCGTCGGCGTCGAGTGCGCCCAGGACGTAGGCGCCCAGCAGCGAAGGGTCATGCGTCGCCTCGTTCATCGCGCCACCTCCGTTCCCGTGCCGCCGATTGCCGTCCGCATCGCGCGCAGCGCGTAGTACGAACGGGATTTCACTGTGCCGGCGGGGATGCCGAGGGTCTGTGCCGCCTCGTTCACCGTCCGCCCGCGGTAGTACAGCTCGACAAGGACCTCGCGGTGTTCAGCGGAAATGCTGTCCATGGCGCCGAGCACCAGCATCGAGTTCACCACGGACTCCGCGTGGTCGTGCTCGACCGGTGGCGTGGCCGGCGACTCGGCCACCTCGGTGGGCCGCGCCGACCTGGCCCGGGCCCGGTCGATGATGATGTTCCGGGTGACCGTGAGCAGCCAACCCCGGATCGAACCCTTCTCCTCGACCAGGGTCCGCCCGTGCCGCCAGGCGCGTACCAGCGTCTCCTGCACGACGTCCTCGGCGCTGGCCCGATCCCCGGTGAGCCGGGTCGCGTACGCCAGCAGGCTGCGTCCGTGCTCCTCGTACAGCGACCGGATCAGTGCCTCGTCACCGGCCTGATCAGCCCGCTGTGCTGAACGGCCTGCGATCCTCACCCACGTCCTCCCGTGCTGTACCGGTCGGTCCTGGGTACTGAGTACCAGACCGAGGGCGTCCACCGCTGCCCCGACCCGCGCAGCGAACACGCCGGGCGGCGAAACGGTGGCGACGGAGGCGCTCATGGTGCCGTGCCTTTCTGCTGGTGCGGGCCTGGGTCAGTCGTCGCCGGGCCGCCGGGCGGCGTCACCTGGCGGGTCCGCCGGGCGGGCGGGACATCGCGGGGTCCGCCAGGCGGGCGTGCGGCGGGGCCGTCCCCACCCGCCTGGCGGACCTTGCGGTCAGTACATGTAGGAGCCGCCGGTGCTCGTGGTCGCGGCGGGCGTGCTCGCGGTGGCCTTCTTGCCGTCCGGCGTGCACGCGTACCAGGTACCGCCGACGCCCTGTCCGTTCGCGTCGCCCGGCTTGGTGTCCTTGGAGTACCGGTACAGCGGCCAGCCGTTGACCGTCACCTGGGTGCTGCCGTCCTTGCGGACGACGGTACCCACCAGGGCCTTGTCGACGCCGGAAACCGTGACGTCACCGGTGCCGGCCAGGACCGGCGGCCAGCTGGTCGCGCAGGTGCCGTCGCAGTTGGAGACGGCGGGCTTGTTGGTGTCCTTGTCGAACCGGTACAGCGTGTAGCCGTTGCCGTCGACCAGCACGGTACCCAGGTTCCCGACGCTCTTCGCGACGAGTTTCACCCCGCTGGACTGCGCGGCCGTGGACGTTTCTGAGCTGGCGCCGGTCGAGGGGGCGGTCGTGGGCGCCTTGGTGCCGCACGCCGCGGTGACCATGAGGCCAGCCGCCGCGGTGATCACGAGAAGGGCGTTACGGGTGCGGTTCATGGGGATCCTTCCTGAGGTGTGGCCCCGCGTCGGGCGCGGCAGCTGGACACCTGGGACACGACTGCTACCCGGGAACGGTTCACTGCGAATCAGGTGCGCGAGGGTACTGCGATCATCGATGCGTTCGGGGGATGCCCAGCCCCGGACCGGGCACTAGCCTGAACCGCGGCTTTTGTCAGCAGCAGGGGAGGAGACAGGCAATGGGGAATTGGATCGCCGCTGTGATGGCGGTGCTCGGCACGCTGCTCGTACTCGCGGGCGGGGCCGTGATCGTGGCCCGGGGCCTGGCGACGTCGGGCCCGGTCGGCGCTGACGCCAGCACGGCGGTGACGTCACCGACGCCGTCGTCACGCATCCTCGGTGCGTTACGCCGGCTCCAGGCGGCCGACCGGTTGATCGTCTGGGGCATCGTGCTCCTGGTGCTCGCCGCGGTCGCCGCTGGGGTGATCTCGTTCAACTTCGGCGCGGCGGCCACCTCCGCCACGCCCAAGTAACCGAAACCGACGAGATTGACGCGCCGATGACCGGTACCCCTCACCTGCTGGTGGTCGATGACGACGAGCCGATCGCGGCCTCGTTGCGCCGGGCGCTGGAGTACGAGGGGTACCGGGTCAGCGTGGCCCGCGACGGCGTCGCCGCGCTCGCCACCGCCCGGCGCGACAGCCCCGACCTCGTGGTGCTCGACCTGATGCTGCCGGGCATGGACGGGGTGGCGGTGTGCCGGCGGCTGCGCGCCGACGGCTGCGCCACGCTGGTGCTCATGCTCACCGCCCGGGACACCACCGCCGACCGGGTCGCCGGGCTTGACGCGGGCGCGGACGACTACCTCGCCAAGCCGTTCGCGTACGAGGAGCTGCTGGCCCGGGTCCGGGCCCTGTTGCGCCGGCGGGAGCCGGCCGGGGCCGGGGCCGCAGGCTCGGCGGCGGGTTCCGCCGCGGCCGGCGGCCGGCTCGGCCTGGCCGATCTCGTGCTGGACGCTGCCGCGCACGAGGTACGCCGCGGCGACCGCGAGATCGTCTTGACCGCGCAGGAGTTCGCTTTGTTGCAGTACTTCCTCGTTCACCCGCGCCAGGTGCTGAACCGGGCGCAGTTGCTGCACGCCGTCTGGGGCATGGCTTTCGAGATCACCAGCAACGTGGTGGATGTCTACGTCGGGTACCTGCGCGGCAAGCTCGAAGCGGGCGGGGAGCCCCGGCTGCTGCACACCGTGCGCGGCGTGGGCTACGTGCTGCGGCCGGCCTGACGTGTCGATCCGTAAACGCATCACGCTCTTCGGCCTCGTCATCCTCAGCGGCATCCTCGTGCTGTTCTGCATCGGGGTGTACGCGCTGCTCGCCGCCGGTGCGCGCAACAACCAGGACAAGACCCTCGCCGACCGGGGCGATCAGGCGCTGGTGGCGCTGGCCGCCGCGGACCCGGCCGATCTCCAGCCCGGCACCGCCCGGCCCGGGCCGGCCGCGGTCGATCCGAGGACCAGCAATGACATCTTCGTCATCGTGCTGGACGCGAACGGAGACCCGATCGTCAGTGGTGGTGCGGTGGACGGGCGGGCGCCCGCGGTGCCGCGGTCGCTGCTGGACGCGGCCAGCGCTGCGGGCCAGGCCCGCGACGTGGTCACCGCCGCGCCGGGGGTGACGCTGCGGGTGTACGTCCGGCCGTGGCAGCGCGCCGACCTTCACCGCTCGGGGTACCTGGTGGCCGCGCAGACCACCCGCCGGGTCGATGCCGACCGGTTCGCGCTCCTGGTACTCGTGATGATCTACGCGGTGCTCGGCTTCGTCGTCGCTGCGCCGGCGATCTGGCTGGTCTCCGGCCGGGCGCTGCGCCCGCTGCGCCAGTTGACCGGACTGGCCGACGAGATCGGCCGCTCGACCGACCTCGGCCGGCGGCTGCCCCCGGTCGCCACCCGTGACGTGCTCGGCCGGCTGACCACGAGCTTCAACGCGATGATGCAACGGCTGCAGGTCGCGTTCGCGGCGCAGCAGCGCTTCACCGCCGATGCCTCGCACGAGCTGCGCACGCCACTGACCACGATCCGCAGCAACGCCGGCTTCCTGCTCACGCATCCCGACGCCGCACCCGCCGACCGCGAAGCCGCGCTGCACGATCTCGCCGCCGAGAGCGAGCGGATGAGCCGCCTCGTGGACAGCCTGCTCACCTTGGCCCGCGCGGACTCCGGGCAGCCGCTGATCCGTACCCCGGTCGACCTGGCCGGGCTGGCCGAGCGGGTCTGTCGGCAGGCTCGTGCCCTGTACCCGGATCGCGAGTTCCACTGTGCGACCACCCCGACCCCACCGGTCGACGGTGACTCCGATCTGCTGGCCCAGCTGCTGTGGATCCTGCTCGACAACGCGGTGAAGTTCACCTCGGCCGCGGGCAACGTCTGGGTGACGGTGACCCAGAACGGAACGCTGGCCCAGCTGCATGTCAGCGACGACGGCTGTGGGATTCCGGCCGGGGACACCGGGCGCATCTTCGACCGGTTCTACCGGGCCGATCCGGCGCGCAGCGGCGGCGGTGCGGGGCTGGGGCTGTCGATCGCAGCCGGGATCGTCGGCGCGCACGGGGGCCGGATCGTGGCCGCCACCAACGCCCGGGGCGGCGCGGCCCTTGTGGCCGAGCTCCCGGTGACCACGGTGGCGCCTGGTTGACCGGTCGCGCACGCGCGTGGGTTCTCATCGGGTTCTCATCCGGGCATCACTGTGGTCTCACCCGCAGCCCCGAAGCTGGTGGACATGAGCGAGCTGACCCAACCGACGGTCGTCCAACCGCCGGTGGCCGTACCGGTGCCGGGCGGGCGGGCCGATGTGGCGTACGTGCTGCTGCTCGGGCAGGCCGCGCTGGGGATGCTGGCCAGTCTGGGCGTGCTGCTGCTGATGGCCGGCAACCCGGTGTACCTGGTGGCTCCGCTGCTGCACGCGACGCTGCTGTTCGTGCTCGCCTCGTTCGTGGCCCGGCGCAGGCGCTGGGCCTGGTGGGGCGTGGTCGTGCTGGAGGCGTTGTCGCTGGCCGGATTCGCACTGAACCTCCTGATCGGCTTGCTGCCGCAGGTCGACATGACGCTGAACCTGGTCGGGCTGCTGACCCAGGTGGGGCTGCCGGCAGCGCTGTTGTGGCAGTGCGTACACCTGCTGGCCGAAGGGAAGCGGACGTGAGCGACTCCCTCTCCGGTATCGCGCCGGACCATTGGCCCGCGCTGATCGCGGTGCTGCTGGGCGTACCCGTCACGGGCTACGCCCGGCGGGCGGTGTGGCGCCGGGCGGACCGCGGCGTGGCGTGGGCCGCCGCCCTGCGCGATCAGTGGGCGAGCCGGCCGCTGACCGTACGCTGGGCGGTCGCCGGACTGGTCGTCACCGCGGTGGTGCACGTGGCGCTGCCGCTCGGGCACCATGGCTCGCCACTGATGACGGCACTGTTCCTCGGCAGCGGGGTGGCGTACGCCGTGCTCGCCGCGCAGGCGGTCGCTGGCCGGCGCTGGCGGGTGGCGACCGCGCTGCTGATGGTGGCGACGATCGTGGCGTACCTGACAGTGGTCGGCCAGGGCGGCGAGGAGGCCGACCAGGTGGGGTTGGCGACCACGCTGGACGAGCTGCTCGTGTTGGGGCTGTGCCTGCTGCCGCAGCGCGCCCCGCGGCGCACGATGCGTCGGGTCCTGCTGCGCCCGCTGGCGAGCACCACTCTGGTTCTGGCGGTCGTGCTCTCCGGCGCGGTGGCCTGGGCACAGTTCGCCCACCAGCACGACGACCACGGCGTTACCGCGGCCTCCGGGTCCGGTGACCATGATCATGGCGAGTACCTGGCCCGGGCCCAGGCCGGGGTGATCCTGCGGCCGGGCGCAGGGCCGCCCACCGAGGAGCAGCAGCGGGCCGCCGCCGACGTGGCCGAGCGGACCAAGGTGTCGATCGGGAAGTACCAGGACTACCGGGTCGCGGTGGCCGCCGGGTACTCCCTGGAGGGCCCGCAGGAGGGGCTGCAGCTGCATTTCACCAACAAGGCCTACGCCAACGACGGCCGGATCCTTGACCCGCAGGCCCCGGAGACGCTCGTGTACGCCGGCGAGCACGGCCGGATCGTGCTGCTCGGGGCGATGTACCAGATGCCCCGGCCGGATCTGCAGGGTCCGGCGGTCGGCGGCTCGTCCACCCGCTGGCACACCCACAACGTCTGCTTCACGCTGCTGCCACCCGGGTTGGGCATCGTGTCGCCGTACGGCACCTGCCCGTTCGGGGCGTTCACGGTCACCCCTGGCGAGATGATCCATCTCTGGACCGTGGACCCGCCCGGTGGCCCATGGGTCGAGCACCTGCCCGAGCCGTGGGTCCGCGACCTGCTCGCCCGGCAGGGCCTGCCCCGCTGACCCGCGGTCGGGACCCGGTGCCCGGACCCGGTGCCCGGACCCGGTCGGGTGACCCGGAAGGAGGCCGCTCGCTTTGCGGGCGGCCCCCTTCCGGGTCTGGGCGGGGTGGGCGGGCTATTCTGCGTGCGGGGTGTGCCTCGCCGATCATCGGCGGTCGCGCCGGACGAATCTGGTAAGCGGCACAGGAGGCGCTGGCGTGAGCACCACCGAGGCACCGATAGCTATCGAGCCCCGGCCGTGGCCGGTCCACCGACCCGTCAAGGGCTCGGCGCTGGGCCGGCTGCTGCGGACCACCGACGCCAAGCAGATCGGCCTGATGTACCTGGTCACGTCGTTCATCTACTTTTTCGTCGGCGGGTTCATGGCGCTGCTGATGCGCGGCGAGCTTGCCCAGCCAGGGCTGCAGTTCCTCTCCACAGCCCAGTTCAACCAGCTCTTCACCATGCACGGCACGATCATGTTGCTGTTCTTCGCGACGCCGATCGTCTTCGCCTTCGCCAACTACATCGTGCCGCTGCAGATCGGCGCGCCCGACGTGGCGTTCCCGCGGCTGAACTCCTTCGCCTACTGGCTGTACGCCTTCGGCAGCGCGCTCGCGGTGGCCGGCTTCCTCACCCCGACCGGTGCCGCTGACTTCGGCTGGTTCGCGTACTCCCCGCTGACCAGTCCGACGTACTCGCCGGGCATCGGCGGGGACATGTGGATCATCGGTCTGACCGTCTCCGGCCTGGGCACCATCCTCGGCGCGGTAAACATGATCACGACGATCCTGACCCTGCGCGCGCCCGGCATGACGATGTTCCGGATGCCGATCTTCACCTGGAACATCGCGGTGACCAGCCTACTGGTGCTGATGGTCTTCCCGCTGCTGGCCGCCTCGCTGCTCGCCCTGGAGGCCGACCGCAAGCTCGGTGCACACGTCTTCGCCCCGGAGACCGGCGGTGCGATGCTGTGGCAGCACCTGTTCTGGTTCTTCGGCCACCCCGAGGTGTACATCATCGCGTTGCCGTTCTTCGGCATCGTCAGCGAGGTCATCCCGGTCTTCAGCCGCAAGCCCATCTTCGGGTACAAGGGCCTGATCGCCGCGACGCTCGGCATCGCCGCGTTGTCGATGAGCGTGTGGGCGCACCACATGTTCGCCACCGGCCAGGTGCTGCTGCCGTTCTTCTCGTTCATGACCTTCCTGATCGCGGTACCGACCGGGGTGAAGTTCTTCAACTGGATCGGCACCATGTGGCGCGGCCAGCTGACCTTCGAGACGCCGATGCTCTTCGCGATCGGCTTCCTGGTCACCTTCCTCTTCGGTGGCCTCTCCGGGGTGCTGCTGGCCAGCCCGCCGATGGACTTCCACGTCTCCGACTCGTACTTCGTGGTGGCGCACTTCCACTACGTGCTCTTCGGCACGATCGTCTTCGCCGTCTTCTCCGGGATGTACTTCTGGTTCCCGAAGATGACCGGGCGGATGCTCGACGACCGGCTGGGTAAGGTGCACTTCTGGCTCACCATGATCGGGTTCCACACCACGTTCCTGATCCAGCACTGGCTGGGCAACATCGGCATGCCCCGGCGGTACCCCGACTACCTGGCCAGCGACGGCTTCACCGTCTTCAACTCGATCTCGACCGTCGGGGCGTTCATCCTCGGCTCCTCCACGCTGCCGTTCATCTGGAACGTCTGGAAGTCCTACAAGTCCGGGCGGCTCGTGGATGTCGACGACCCGTGGGGATACGGGATGTCGCTGGAGTGGGCCACCTCCTGCCCGCCGCCGCTGCGCAACTTCGACCGCACGCCGCGGATCCGCTCCGAGCGTCCGGCGTTCGACCTGAAGTTCCCTGAGCACGCACCCGGGGGTCACCCCGCGGTCGCCGGTGGTTCGGCCCCCGCTGCCGTCTCGGGCGGCTTCGGGCAGGGTTAGCCGCCGTCGCTGCCGACGCCCATGGAAGTGTGCGACGCCTGCCACGACCCACGGTCGCCCATGTGCGATGCGCTAGCTGAGTTCGCCACCCGGTGTCCCGATCCTCGGCGGCGCCGCGCGTCGGCGACCCGGCCCCGGCGGGGGAACTACCGTCGTCGTCGGCACCGGCAGCCTCGGTAAGCCCGGCTGTTGCGGTACGACCGGCTGTTGCGTGGCCGCCATGGCCGCCGGGGGAGCCGCGGGTGTCATCGCCGGGGGGATGCCGAGCACCCGGGCCGCGCCGAGGCTGGCGACCTGTCGCGTCACCGGCGGACTCGGGTTGCACATGTGCAGCTCGACGCCGTACTCCCGGCAGATGCGCCGGGCGACGACCAGCGTTCCGACGCCGGTCGAGTCGATGACGGTCACGCCGGCGACGTCCACGTCGATCACATCGATGTCGCCAGCGGCGAGCGCCATGGAGATGCTGTGCCGGATGTCCTGCGCGGAGTCGTAGTCGATCTCGCCAGAGAGCACGATCATGACCGCCCGCGGTATGGGGCGGCGAACTTCGATCGACATGCTCACGTCGGTTGCCTCCGAGGACGACCACTGGAGAGAGCGGCACGCCAAAGGTGTGCACAGCGTAGCCGACGTCGGCCCTACTGGCTACAGCCTGCATCCCTGCGGTTACCGTCGCGTGTGGACCGGGGCTTCGGCGTCCGACCGGAGTGCCCGGCCGGCATGCGGCGGTGGGTGCTCGGCCGGGGTGTTCAGCCGGCGACGACCGGTTCGCCGACCAGGGTCACGCCGGCAGCGCGCAGCTGCTGGACCGCGCTGTCCACAGTGGAGCGCGCCACCCCGGCGGTCAGGTCCAGCAGGACCGTCGTGGTGAACCCCTCGAGCGCGGCGTCACGCGCGGTCGCCCGTACGCAGTGGTCGGTGGCGATGCCCACGACGTCGACCGTGTCGACCGCGCGGGCCCGCAGCCATCCGGCCAGCCTGGTGCCCTGCGCTGTCGCGCCCTCGAAGCCGGAGTACGCCGCGGCGTGCTCGCCCTTGCGGAACAGTGCCTCGATCCGGTCAGTGTCGAGGTTGGCGTGCAGGAGCGGACCTTCGGTACCCACCACGCAGTGCACCGGCCAACTGTCCACATAGTCCGGTGGATCGCCGAAATGCGCACCCGGGTCGACATGGTGGTCCTGGGTGGCGACCACGTGGTCCCAGCGCTGCGGGGAGTCGCGGAGTACCGACGAGATCGCTGCGGCCACCGCCGCGCCGCCAGCGACCGGCAGCGAACCGCCTTCGCAGAAGTCGTTCTGCACATCCACGATGATCAATGCGCGGGCCATCGGGGCTACCTTCCATGATCGGGGTGGCGATCGGGTGGTCACAGGGCGCGATCCCGAGCGGGGGGCCTCAGCGCGAGACGACCGGGATCGCGGGTTCGCCGTGCGACAGCTTGAGCCCCTCCCAGGGTATCGAGATCAGGCACTGGCGCAGATGCTCGCGGGACTCGGCGAGTGCCGGTACCTCCGGCAGTACGGCCCCGCCGCGCACGAAGGGCCGCTGCAGCGCCCGGTCGTGCGGCTGCGGCTCGGGCGTGGACCGGGGCAGCACGACCTCCTCGACGGCGGTGCCGGTCGGCTTGTGCCGGCGTACCGCTGTCTTGCGCCCGCCAATGGTCGCCTTGTTCTCCGAACGCTTGACGACACCACGGCCGTCGACCTCCACGAGCTTGTACACCAGCCCGGCGGTGGGCGCACCTGAGCCGGTGACCAGGGCGGTACCCGCACCGTAGACGTCCACCGGCTCGGCGGCGAGCGCCGCGATCGCGTACTCGTCGAGGTCGCCCGAGACCACGATCTTCGTCTCGGTCGCGCCCAGCTCGTCGAGCAGGTCGCGGGCCTGCCGGGCCAGCACCGACAGGTCGCCCGAGTCCAGCCGGATCGCGCCGAGGTCGGTGCCGGCCACCGCGATCGCATTGCGGATGCCCTGGGTGATGTCGTACGTGTCGACCAGCAGCGTGGTCTGCTTGCCCAGCGCCGCGACCTGCGAGGCGAAGGCGGCCGGCTCGCTGTCGTGCAGCAGGGTGAAGGCGTGTGCCGCGGTGCCGGCGGTCGGGATGGCGTGCCGGCGGCCGGCCTCCAGGTTCGAGGTGGCCGCGAAGCCGGCGAGGTGGGCGGCCCGGGCCGCGGCCACTGCCGCCTCCTCGTGGGTACGCCGGGAGCCCATCTCGATCAGCGTGCGGCCCCGGGCGGCGGTGACCATCCGGGCGGCAGCCGAGGCGATCGCACAGTCGTGGTTGAGCACCGACAGGACCAGCGTCTCCAGCAGTACGCACTCGGCGAAGGTGCCGCAGAGGGTGAGGATCGGCGAACCCGGGAAGTACAGCTCACCCTCGGCGTACCCGTCGATATCGCCGCTGAAGCGGTAGCCGGCGAGCCACTGCGCCACCCGGGAGTCGACGACGCCGGTATCGCGCAGGAAGTCCACGTCGGTCGGGGTGAAACGAAGGTCAGGCAGCAGCTGCAGGATGCGTCCGATGCCGGCGACCACGGCGTACCGCCGCCCCGGCGGCAGCCGCCGGGCGAAGACCTCGAAGACGCAACGCCGGTCTGCCGTGCCGTCGCGCAGCGCCGCGGAGAGCATGGTCAGCTCGTACTGGTCGGTATACAGGGCGACACCGGGTGAGGTCACGAGAGACAGCTTAGGAGTCCGGTCGGCGCTGCGGGTCGGGTGGCACGGTGCGCAGCACCGCCCCGAGATCGGCGCGGCCGCCCACGCCGAGTTTGGCGTAGACGCGCAGCAGGTGGTTGTCGACGGTACGGGCGGAGAGGTACAGGTCGTCGGCGATCTCCTTGCTCGGTACCCCCGCGGCGGCGAGCCGGGCGATCTGCCACTCGCGGCTGGTCAACGTCGGCTGCGGTACGGCCAGGGCCGGTGTGCACGCGCCAGCGCAGTCGGTCAGCAGGTCGGCGAGGAGCTCGACGCCGGCGAGGGTCTGCGGCGCCCGGGCGGCGCGCAGCAGCGCCACCCCGGTCGCCGCCGCCTCAGCCGCGTACAGGGTCAGGCCGCTGTCAGCGAACTCCGCGGCGGCGGCGAGCAGGCCCGCCCCGTCGTGGTCGGCAGCGGCCCGGGCGTGCCACGCCATGATCGGAACGAACGCCCCCTTTGCCGCACAGGCCAGCTCACCGAGGCGGTCGGCGGCCGTCTTGTCCGGGTGCCCCAGCCGGACCAGGTCGTGCAGGGCGAACGCCTCGTGGCCGGTGAGCCCGTCGGCGTTCAGCCGGACGAGCAGGCGGCCCAGCACGTCCAGAGCCGTGGGGATGTCGCCGGCGCAGCCGGCCACCCAGCAGCGGGCCGTCTCCAGCCACGGGTACAGGATGGTCATGGTCGGCCGGTGTGCCCGGTCGGCCTCGGCCATCGCGTCGGCGGCCAGGCCGTGCTCGCCCGCGAGCGCGGCGATGTGCGCCCGTTCCGCGTGCGCCAGCGCGCCGTACACCCGGCTGTCGGCCAGGATCGTGGTGGCCTGGCCGGCCCAGCGCGCCCCGCTGGCCAGTTGGCCGCGCAGCCGGGCCGCCTGGGCACGCAGGATGGTCAGGTACCCCGAGCCGAGCCGGACGTCGCCGGCCTCGACCAGGTCGGCGACCTCGGTGGCCGCGGCGGTGTCGATCGCGGCCAGTTCGCCGGCAAGGATCGCCGCGGTGCCCCGGGTCAGGTCCATCGCCAGCTGGATCTGCGGCTCTTCGGAGCGCCACTGCGTCTCGTCGGCGTCGCCTCCGGTCATCGCGTGCAGGACCTGGGTCGGGGCGCCCCGCACGGCCTGCAGGTGGCCCCGGGTACAGCTGGCCAACGCCCGGGCCGGCGGCGAACTCGCCGGACTGCCCAGCACCGCGGCGGCGAGCCGGTCGGCCTCGGCCAACTCGCCGTGGTGCAACCGCATCCGCCCTTCCAGGGCGCGGATCCAGCCGCGGTCTGACGCGTCGGTCAGCTCGCCGGCCGATTCGGCGAGCAGCTGCGGGGTCGACTCGTCGGCGAGTCCCCAGTAGCTCACGCAGGCCCGGGCGCCCAGCCAGTGCCCGCGCCGCCGGGCGGTGCCGGACGGGTCGGCGGCGGAGTCCAGCACGGTCAGCGCCTCCTCCGGCTCGCCGCTGCAGTGCAGGACCGTGGCGAGCAGCTCGGCGGCCTCGGACCCGCCGTCGGCGGCGAGCGCGGCCCGGCTCAGCCGTTGCGCCAGCGGCAGGTCGTACCGGGCGAACGCCTGCCTCGCCGCGGCCAGCAGCTGCCCGACGTCGGCAGGGGAGTCGCTGTCCAGTCGCCAGACCGCGATCCGTAGCGCGTCATCGCTACGCCGCGCACCGGTCCGGGCCACCAGCTGCGCGAGCTTGGTGAGGAGCCGGCGGGACCGGGTCACCGGGCAGCGCTGGCGGATCGCCTCGCCGTGCAGCGGATGGGCCAGCCGGACGTCGACCCGCCGGTCGTCGCGGAGTACCCGGATCAGCTGGCGCTCCTCGGCGGCCTCCACCGCGGCCTGCTCAGCGGCGTGCGCCAGCAGTGGCAGGCCGATCGGCTCGCCGAAGGCGACCAGCTCCAGCACCGTACGGATCTCGGGCGTGAGCTCGCCGATCCGCGCATCGATCACGTCGATCAGGGTCGCGGTGAGCGTCAGCCGGCCGGTCCAGCTCCACACGCCGTACGACTCGACGATCTCGCCGCTGCACTCTGCTGCGATGACGAGCTCCCTCAGGAGCAACGGGTTACCTTCGGAGAGGTGCCAGAACCGGTTGACCGACAACGGGTCGACCGGCCCACCGAGCACTTCTTCCAGCAGCTGCGCGGTCTGCGGCTCACCGATCGGGCCGAGTTCGATCCGTTCCAGCAGATGCTCGGTCCACAGTGCCCGGATCGGTGCGGGTACCGGCTCGCTGGCGCGTACGGTGCCGATGACGGTCGCGTGCCGGGTGTGCGCCAGGTGGTACACCAGTGCCGCCGACAACGGGTCGAGCAGGTGCGCGTCGTCGATGGCCAGCACGATCGGCCGGCCGCAGGCCTGTTCCTGCAGCTGGTCCGCGGCCCAGCGGAGCAGGCCGGCGGCGGAGATGCCGGCGGGCCGCGCGGCTGGCAGTACGGCGGAGAGCCCGCCCAGCGGCAGGTCGGCGGTTGCCTGGCCGGCGCTGGCGCAGAGCAGGGTGAACTGGTTGGCGTCCAGCGCAGCCAGACCCTCCCGGAGCAGTCGGCTCCGGCCGACGCCCGCGGGCCCGGCGAAGACCAGTCCCCGCGCCGTCCGGTTCGTACTGACCTCGGCAAGGTGGGCCAACTCGGTGTCGCGATCGACCAGTGTCCACGGGCGCACGGTCGCAGCATATCGATGAACCGGTTACTCTGCGCTCAGGGAGGCCGGCGGAATCAAGTGATCCGCATCGATCGGCGGCGTGACCGGGCCAGCCGGCCGGCTGTGCGGGGCAGGTGCCGCGTGGGGATGGCGTACCGGGCAGCATGGCGCGACGGACGGGATGGCGTACCGGGCGGGATGGCACGATGGGGGGTATGGCTGCGCCGCAGGTCGTCCCGGTCGAGTCCCCCGACACTGTAGAGGTGCCCGAGGCCGACCGGCCGTGGGTGACGATCGTGTGGAACGACCCGGTGAACCTGATGACGTACGTCACCTGGGTCTTCCAGAAGCTCTTCGGGTACAACCGGGAGAAGGCCGAGCGACTCATGCTCGACGTGCACCACAAGGGCCGGGCGATCGTGTCGAGCGGAATGCGGGAGCGGATGGAGTACGACGCGTCGCGGCTGCACGGGTATGGGCTCTGGGCGACGGTGGACAAGCCGTGACGTTGTTCGTACGCAGGGACGGGCAGTTCGTCGCGCGCTTCGGACCCGGTGAGGCGACCGCGGTGCACCAGGTGCTGGGCGAGATCGTGTCGCTGCTCACCGACGGCTTCGACCACGGGGATCCGGTGGTGGAGCGGCTCTTCCCGGATGTGTACCCGGACGACCCGGCGGACTCCACCGAGCTGCGCCGGTACACCGAAGATGATCTGAAGGCGGCCAAGCTCGACCAGGCCGGCTCGGTCCTGGCCACCCTGCCCGCCCGGGGCGGGGAGGTGCGCCTCGATGACGAGCAGGCTGAGGCGTGGCTGCGCGCGCTCAACGATGCGCGGCTGGCGCTCGGGCTGCGGCTGGACATCCGCGACGACACCGACGTGGTCGTCGAGCTGGACGACGCGGTGATGCGCGACCCCACCTCGGCCCGGGTGGAGGCGCTGTCGGTGTACGAGTACCTGACCTACGTCCAGCTGAGCCTGGTCGAGGTGGTCACCGGCGGCTGACCGCGGGCGGGTCGTCACGGGCACCCCGGGTGACCTCGCTCACCGCGGGCCGGCGGTACCGGCCGGGTAGTCTGGGCAGGTGCTGACCATCGACGCCTCGATCATGCAGGCGATCGTCGCGCACGCCCGTCGTGATCATCTCGGTGCGCGTCTGGATCGGCATCCACCAGATGTTCGGAAAGCCCGGGATCCTTAATCGCGCGTCCATCTCGTCCAGCAGGCGGTCCCAGGTCATCCCCTGTCGC
>Ga0209515_10000344_pt1 | contig 87430 bp, 73 predicted proteins | sample Subgroupgradi54m_FD_187454 | JGI IMG/M metagenome (GOLD analysis project Ga0209515, IMG submission 187454) | Subsurface groundwater microbial communities from S. Glens Falls, New York, USA - GMW60B uncontaminated upgradient, 5.4 m (SPAdes)... ...
GTCCACCATTTTTTACCGAATCAGTTGGTACCCGCCGTCCATCGGATGCCTTATGACGGGCGGGCCCGGCCGTCCTCCCGCATGTATCACATAGCGGGTGGACGTCGGGGAGCGTCGCATTCGCATTGCGAAGGCCAGCGGTTCGAATCCGCTCAGGTCCACCAGGCCATTGAAAGGCCTTAAACCATTCAGATAAATTTAAAAACTACATCGGAATAGGTCCGGTGTAGTTTTTAAATTTAAGGTTAATCGATGGCAGACGTATTAATTACTTTTCATGAAAAACAATATTTTCAAAATAGAGCAGTTTTACGATATATTTCTGACAATTTTGGATGAAATTTACACTGAAACGATTGAAGGATGAGGAGGAATAAAAAATCAATCATAGTTATAAAAAGTCACTATTTGGCTACACCAGCGTAGCCAAATAGTGTTTTTTGTGCACAAGGCTGTGGATTAAGTCTTTTCTGTGGATATTTTGCTTTATTTTAGGCACTTTAGAATAGTTGATATATTATTTATTCGCTTAAATTAGCCAATAAACCCTTTGACGATTTTGTGTATTCATGCTATAGTCTAACTTAGACTAATCATATATGCGTAATGCAATTGCCATTTTTGCGATATTTGGAATCATTGGACGAGCTGATTTGGCATTTGCGAGTATGTCATCCAGTAATTACATCATTCGTTGGGATACACTCAATGCGGGAGGTGACGATACGAGTTCTTCCGCGAGCTATAATTTGCGCGATAGCATTGGGGAAACTGGACTCGGATTATCCAGTAGCACGAATTTTCAATTAAATGGCGGATACCGCGCTGGTGTGGATGATCAATTAATTTCATTCGATCTCTTTTCTCAATTACCTGCGACTCAAATTGCTGTCAGCGGATTATCAGGAACAACGGTTACCGTCGCAAGCACGGCTGCATATTCCGTCGGCGATTTTATTACTGTCATACAAGATCAAGGAGCTTCTCAAGTATCCGCGATCGGAAAAGTCATTTCATTAACAGGAACCACCCTTACCGTTGACGCTTTTGTAAACAGCGGCTCGACGCCCGTTATTGATGGGGTGGGGGATTTCATTTCTCGACTCTCCGGAGCAAACGCGGATCTTGGCAATTTGAGTCTTACATCCGTTGCCACGGCCATCATCGGTTTTAATGTGACTGCGGCCGTGGATGGTGGCTATACGCTTCAAGCAGCCGTGGACGGGACATTGCGCAGCGGGAGCATTCATCTAAACGATGTCACGGACGGTTCGGTAACGGCGAGATCAGATGAATATGGCGGCCGTTCTTCCGATACGGTCGTGGCGGGATCAACGTTTGGTAGCCAGGACACGGCCTTTTCCACCTCCTATCAACCCATCATAAGCAAAAGCAGTGCTTCCTTTGAAAGTCGTTCATTTCTCACGCTTAAAGTAGGCGTTGGATCTTCTACGGCAAATGCGTCGTATGCGCAGATTCTTTCCGTCATCGCCTCGCCAAATTTTTAATCTATGTTTTTTCGTCGCCTTTCAACTTTTTCTGCAATAGTTCTGGCGCTTTTTGCTCCATCTATAACTTGGGCTTTTTCCATTACGCCAAGTTTGATAGATGTACAGGCCAAGGCGGGAACGCTCGTGGAAAAAACCCTCATTCTTGTGAATTCCTCCGATCGGGAAGAAACATATTATTTGCGCGCCGCGCGATTTGGGGTTCGAAATGAATCGGGGAGCCCCACGTTTCCCAATACGGATCCCGATGGCGTGGCAATGTGGATTCAGTTTCCCCAATCGTCGATTGTCGTGCCCGCCCACAGCCGCGCGTCTGCCGCGGTGCATGTCGCGGTTCCTCCCGGCACGCATCCGGGGGAATATTATATTGCCGTTCTTGCTTCCACGGCTCCCGCCGATATCGTTGCTGTCATTGGCGGCGCAAACGTGCAGGCAAATATTGCCGTTTTGTTTTTTGTCATGGTCGACGGTGTGAATCTGGTCAAAGTCGGTTTGCTCGATGTGGCCATGAAAGACGGGCATGCCATGCGTGATGGATTGTGGGGAACCTATCAGTTTCGATTGCAAAATCAAGGCGATGTTCATGTCGTGCCGGAAGGCCGAGTGGAAATACGCGATGTTTTCAGTCGTCTGATTGCCGAGGGGAAGGCGAATGAAGAGAAAAAACGATTGCTTCCAAATACGACGCGGACATTTGAAGGCGAGCTCGGACAAGAAAAACCGTCCACGTTTTTTTCCGCAGCCGCGGCAGAGTTCCATGCCTTTGCCCTCGGTCCCGTACACGTTCGTTTCGTTTTGAAACCGGGTCTTGTCGCGGACCAACCCATTCAAACCGATTTGAATCTATGGGTATTTCCTTGGCAGCTTGGCATGTGCATGATCGGCGGTTTCATTCTTTTATACACGCTCTTTCGTTTATTGATGCGTTCGCGTGTTTCTTGACGACCCTTGATGCGGGAGAAGACTCGATATGCAAGCATCGGTTTTTCTCCCCCATGAAGGGGGAATGCGTGTGAAACGATTTCTCGGTCGTTTATCTGTCATTCTCATTCTTGCCGCCGGCCTTTTTGGGGTATCGGCTGTTTCGGCGTTTGCCGCGACCGTCACATCGGTTACCGCGAAACCAGCAACGCTTCAAGCAAGCCAAGGTTCGAATCACACCATAACATTTACGACCCCGACGGGGGTCGCGGAGGGTCAAACAATCACCCTCACGTTTCAAACGGGCTTTGTCACGACCACCATCACAAAAAATGACGTGGACATTGCAAATAACGGTGTGGATCTCACCACGGCGGCCGACTGCGCGGGAACAGAAAAAGTTTCCGCCGTCATGGCAAGCAATATTCTCACCTTCACGATTTGCGCGGGAGATGGCGGGGCCATTGCCGCCGGTCGCATCATCACCATCAAAATAGGTACCCATGCGACGGTTTCAGGCACGGGCACCAATCGCATCACGAATCCTTCGGTGGCAGGAACCTATTACCTCACGATCGGCGGCACTTTTGGCGATGCCGGATCCATCGCTTTGCCCATCGGCGGCGACGATTCCGTTGCTGTAACGGCTCGGGTTAATTTGGACACGGCGGGCGGAGGAGGAGCGGCAAGCAGCGGTGGAGGAGGAAAAACAACCGCTTCACCCGTTCTCAGCGGGGTAACGGTTTCCACCATCACGAAAAATGCCGCAACGATTTCTTGGAATGTGGACAAACCGACCAATGCGACGGTCGAATACGGCATCACAACAAGCTATGGCACGGTCGTTTCTGATAATAGTTCTACGACGACGCATACGATCAATCTTGTTGGTTTGACCGAGGCAACGCTTTACCATTTTCGAGCGAAGTCGGCGGATGTAAATGGCATTGGCATGTCCGATGATTTTACTTTTTCCACCCTCGATCAAACGCCTCCCATCATCTCCGGCATCACCGTTAACGCCATTGGCCAGGACGCTGCGACCGTGAATTGGACTACCAATGAATCAGCGACAAGCACGGTGAATTATGGCATGGCTATCAGCTATGGGCTCAATGCTTCTTCTTCCGCTCTCGCCGCTTCGCATACCGTCATTCTTACAAAACTTTCCCCCGCGACCCTGTATCATTTCCGCGTTCGTTCAAGCGATGCCTCGGCGAATGAAACGATTTCCGCCGACGGCACCTTCACCACAGAAGCAAATCCACCTCCGGGAAATGTGTCGGGCTTAACCGTGACGGCCGGCAATCGTCAAAACACATTGCATTGGACGAATCCGCTGGACGCGGACCTCGTATCCATTCGCGTTTTGGCATGTACGGGCGGGTCTCCCTCGAGCCCGACGGATACCGGCCACGGATGTTCGGTGGCGATGGAATCACTTGCCACTTCGTTCACGCATGCCTCTCTTGCAAATGGCACCCTGTATTATTACGGTGTTTTTGCAAAAGATGCTATTGGCCAATATGCAAGCGGCGCATTGGTTTCCGCCAAACCTGTTGAACCGGATGTCCCTCCATCCGCCGTTTCCAACTTGGTCATTGCTTCCGGGAATGCCCACAATCGATTGGCATGGAGCAATCCATCGGATGCCGACTTGGTGACAGTTCGCGTGGTTTCTTGTCCAAATGCCTATCCTTCTTCACCGACGGACATTTCAAATGGGTGTACGGTTGTGTATGAATCCATCATTCCTTCCTTTAGCCATGAGGGTTTGGCGAATGGTCGCGCCTTTTATTACGGCGTTTATGCCATGGATGCCGCGGGCCAGTTTTCCCTCGGCATGTTTGTGTCGGGAACTCCCGCGGTTTTAAACATTCCACCCGGTTCCGTTTCCGGTCTTATCGCAAAGCCCGGCGATCGCCGTATTTCTCTTTCTTGGCGAAACCCGGGGGATGATGATCTCGCCGCCATCCGCGTCTTGTCTTGCGCGCATGCTTATCCTTCCGCGCCTGGGGACATTTCCGGTTGCTCAGTCGTATTTGACGAACTAGGTACCGGCTTTGTCCAAAACGGTCTTCAAAACGGCTCCTCTTATTATTACGGCATTTATGCCAGGGATACGGCGAGCCAATACTCCGTCGGCGCTTTTGCTTCGGCCATGCCATCAGCCATTTTGCCTTTTTGCGGGGACAATGCCTGCAATGGAACGGAAACACCCTTCTCCTGTCCGGCGGATTGCGGGCCGGTTCTTCCCGTCTGCGGAAACAAAATATGCGAAGCGGGGGAAACCACGGCAAGCTGTCCGGCGGATTGCGGACTCATTCCCTCTTGCGGCAATGGGATATGCGATGTGGATGAAACAAATGTCCAGTGTCCAAACGATTGTCCGCTTATCCCGTCTATTCCTCCGACATCCGTTCCCCCGATAAGCAAGGTGATGATTCAAGGGATTACTGCTGATGATGTCCGCGCTTTTTCAAAAAACGGCAAAATAGAAATCACTCCTCACAAAGGGGTATTAGATTTTCTCATTGGCACGCCGGTGCATGTGGAAGTTTCCACGGCGCAACTCATCACGCAACCGGAGCGTGTGCAACTGTCATTCGGCGCGCAATCTTTTAATTTCGTGCGTCGTAGCGCCGACAATCCGAAGACCTATGCGGCGGACATTTCCATTCCTTCGATTCCTGGTTCCTATGCGACGACGGTAAGTCTTTTGTATACGGACGGCACAAGCCAAACCCTTCCCCTCGTCTCTCAAGTGGAAGCGTATGGATTGGTGTTTGAAATGACAGAAGGCCAAGCGCATCCGGTGCCGCAGACCATTATGACATTGTTGGAAGGAAGTGCCGGTTCCCGCGCATGGGATGCCACCCCGTATGGAGGAGAAAATCCGCAGATTACGGGAACATCCGGCACCGCGGCATGGTTTGTGCCAAATGGCGTTTATCGAATTCGCGCCGAAAAAGGCGGGTATCGAACGGAAATAACGCGGGCGCTTACCGTTGAAAATCATTTGGCCAAGGCAAGAATCCAATTGCACTTGGAACAGCCGTTCTTGCCCGCCATCGCGGAAACGGTACAGCAAGTTCGTGAAAATCCAACCGTACAAAAAGCGGCAGAGTCCACGGTCCCCGTCGTCGCCGCTGTGGTGGTTGCAAACACGGCCACCCTTGCTGTTGGCTTTAACCTCCTCTCCTATATCCGCTATCTCACCACGGCGCCCATTCTCTTGTTTTCGCGTCGCAAACGAAGAGGATATGGCGTCGTGTACAATGCCATCACCAAGCTGCCGGTTGATTTGGCCATTATTCGTCTCTATCGTCTGGACGAAGCCAATGCGTCCGCTATCGGACAATTGGTGGCAAGTCGTGTCACGGATAAGGGCGGGCGCTACTTTTTCCTTGCGCAACCTGGTACCTATCGTTTAGTGGCCGGTAAAACGGGGTTTCATTATCCATCGCGTTATTTGGACGGCATAAAAGACGATGGATTATATCTAGACGTTTATCATACGGAACCCATTCATGTTGCCGGCGGTTCGGCCGCCATTACGGCAAATATTCCTTTGGATCCTCTGCAACAGGGGGAAACCACGCCGGCCAAAATTGTGTGGCAACGCCGTTTCCGGCATGTGCAAAGCACCATTGCCGTGCTTGGGAATATTGCGGCCGCTGTCGTTCTCTTCTTGCGGCCGAGCACGTTTACCTTTGTCATGGCTCTTGTACAAGTGGGCATTTATGCCCTTATTCGCCGTCTCGCTTCGCCGAAGAAACCCGTCAATTGGGGCATCGTGTATGATACGCGCAATGGCCGACCGCTCGCAGATGTTATAGCGCGCGTGTTTGAACCGAAGTATAATAAATTGCTGGAAACGACGATAACGGACAGTCGCGGGCGCTTCACTTTCTTGTTGGGGCCGAATGAATATTATGCCGTGTTTGAAAAAAACGGCTTCACTCCGAGCACATTGTCGCCGATTGACTATAGAAAAAAAACCGAACCAACGGAACTTGCCGCGAAAATTCCCCTGCATCCGGCACAGGGCGAGTCTCCGCCCAGCTTTTCTCCCGCGCAAGACACCCATGTTTCATCGCCACCGCAAATCTCTCTTGAACAAAAGCCAATGACGACCTGACCCATATGGCATACATGAAAAAAACCGCACGATTCCTTGCCGCAGGCCTTGTCGTTTTTGCGATCTCCTTGACTTCGTTTAGCCATGTTTTTGCCGCAACCGCCCCCCCGAACATCATTGGATATCAAGGCCGTTTATTGAATGCCAATGGCGTGCCCATTACGGCGTCCACGGCAAGCATGAAATTTTTTCTCTACAGCGCCTCTTCCGGCGGCACGTGCCTTTGGTCCAATTCGTCTTCATCCTGTGACAGCAATGTTCCGGCATCTACCACAGCCCGGTCCGTAACGCTCACGAACGGTCTTTTTTCTGAAAATCTTGGGGATACGGGCGCGTCACTTGCGTATGCGGCCATTCCTGATTCTGTTTTTGCAAATAATGCCGCGGTCTACTTGGAAGTGAATGTACAAGGGGAAACGTTGACCCCGCGCAAACTTTTAACAGCCGCGCCGTATGCCATAAACGCGCAAACGCTCGACGGCTATGATTTGATCGGCAGTGGCTCCATCTATTTTCCGGGAACGACAGGGACAACACCGACCTCCGGGGTTGGCACGCGGTTTATGTGGATTCCATCAAAGGCGGCTTTGCGTGCTGGGATTATTACTGCAAGTGGAACTACGTGGGACGATGCAAATATTGGTGCTCAATCCATAGCTTTTGGTACTAATACAAAAGCAAACGGCGGTCAGTCCACCGCGTTTGGAACATTAACCATTGCAAGTGGCTCTATGTCAACTGCATTCGGTTTTGGTTCATCAGCAAGCGGTGAGGCTAGTACCTCATTTGGTACAAGTACAAGTGCCATGGGAATTAATTCGGTTGCAGCTGGAAATACAACAACCGCGTTCGGGGATTACACTCTAGCGTTTGGTAGAAATTTTTCAGTCAATGGAACAGGATCAGTCGGGTTTAACTTGGGTTCAACGACGACAACCATGACTGCAGCCAATGCCTTTGCCATCATTGGCGGCAATGTCGGCATTGGAACCGTGGCGCCGACAAATATCTTGAGTTTAGGCAATGATGCCGCCCAAAAATTCTGGATAGAAAATTCTGCCGGAGGAACCGTTGGTAGGGCTTTAACCATTGCGGCCGGAGGAACGGTTGCGGGAACCGCTAATATCACCGGCGGCAATTTGATTCTTCAATCAGGTTTGGGCACAGGAACAGGAGCAAGCACCATTTCATTCCAAACAGGAACGACTCTTGGGAGCGGCACGACATTACAAACCATGTCAACCAAGATGACGATTTTGGGGAATGGCAGTGTGGGTATTGGGACAACAGCGCCGACAAATATCTTGAGCTTAGGCAATGATGTCGCCCAAAAGTTCTGGATAGAAAACTCCGCAACGGATATTGTCGGCAGAGCCTTGACTGTCGCCGCGGGAGGAACAATAGCCGGGACTTCCGTAAGCAATATCACGGGCGGTAATTTAATTCTCCAATCAGGTTTGGGCACAGGAACAGGAGCAAGCACTATTTCATTCCAAACGGGAACCACGCTTGGGAGCGGCACGACATTACAAACCATGTCAACCAAGATGACGATTTTGGGGAATGGCAGTGTGGGTATTGGAACCACGGCGCCTGCTTCCACATCCCTTGCCGAATTTGCTCTCGGGGCAACATCACAGGTTCTGATTGATGCATCAACAACAGCTCATACTTCCGCCACAGCTCCTCTGCTCGTGAGAGCCGCGGTTGGACCGGCAAACGTTTCACTTGCGGCGACCAGCATCAGTATTACTTCGACCGGTCTTGATACCGCCTTTGATGCCGCCATCGGTCAATCGGTGAATTTGGCAACCAGCGCTTCGGATGCCGCTTCAACTTTTTATATCGGTTCAAATGTGACGACGACGGGTTCTGGTGCAGGCGGATTAGGCGGTGTTACAGGATATCGTATGGCTCTTGATGATACGGCAGGTGGGATTGACCCCACATTCACGGGAAATTCCGTTGGATTTCAGGTTTTTTCCGATCATAGTCCCTCATCCGCAAGTACGGCAACGGATTATGGCTTTTATGCTCAAATGCAAAATCGTGCAACCACGGCCATTTCATCGTTAACCGGCGCTTATCTTGAACTAAACGGTTCTTTTAATGCTTCGACGAATGTTATAGGAGTTGATATATTCAATGCTTCCTCAACTGTTGATAGAGCAGATACGGCTGTGAGGATTAACGGAAATACCGCATGGACTACTGGTATTTCGATTGGGAAAGCCACAACCGACATTGTTGCCGGCACGAACGAAGATTTGACTATTGCCTCCAATGGATCCGGCAAAGTACTCATAAATTTACCAACGCCTACAAATGGGCAAACTTTTGCCGTGCAAACGGGTGGCACAAGCTTTATGACCTTTGCCGATACGGGGATCATTACGGAAGATTTATTGTCCACTACTTCAACCGCACACACCATTAATACCAATTCGCTTACAAGTGGTGTTGGCTTGAGTATCCTGTCCACAGCCGCCGCACTCACTTCCGGCAGTTTGCTTAATATTTCATCCGCTACCACTGGTACCGTTGTCACGAACGGCATCGTCTCGATTAAAGCTACTCAAGATTATGGAAGCACGAGTAATGTCGGGCTCTTAAATGTGGTGGCCGACGCAACAACGGCGGGGACGGTGGCCCGCATTTCTGGAGCCGCCGTGAACACGGGCACCGGCCTTATTATTTCCACGGGCGCTGTTACCACAGGAACAAGCCTCCTTGTTTCCGGGAGCACAGTTCTCACATCGGGAAATACTATATCCATGGTGAATGGACGCGCATCATTCACGCCAACTAATACGATTGCATCTTCTGTGAGCGCAACGTGGAATGGATTCACCATACCCGCAACAACAGCAACGCTTACCGGTGGAGCAGATGTTACCACCGCCACTGGATTTAATCTTTTCAATATTTCACAGCCGACTATTACGGATAGTTCGGTCGCAACCGTTACCAATGCCGCCTCTCTTTATATTGCAAATGCTCCTGCCGCGGCCGGATCGATTAAGATCACGAATGCCTATGCCCTCTGGCTTGATAATGGCATGGCTCGTCTGGATGGCGGTCTCACATTCTCCAGCGCTTCCGGTACCAGAACCGAACGGTTGTGTCAGTCTGGCGGAGGAACCGGAGATGGCGTTGCGCTTACAAATGCCGTGATCGGAGATTGTTCTGCGGCAGGCCAGGCCGACTATGCTGAAATGTATCCTGTTGCCGCGGATATTACCTATGGCGATGTGGTTGCCATCGGCACGCAGGATGTCATAACCAAACAAGGCAGTCATATTACCCAATTGGTGAAATCCCATGCTTCGTATCAGGGAAATATTGTCGGTATTGTTTCAAATAACTACGAGGATCCAACATCCGTCGGTTACAATATTCAAAGCGCGGACAACCCATTTCCCGTGGCCCTCAATGGCCGCGTGCCCGTTCATGTGACGAGCGAAAATGGCCCCATTCTTCCGGGCGACTTCCTCACGACGTCGGCGACCATGCCCGGGTATGCCATGAAAGCCACGGGGCCAGGCATGGTTATCGGCATTTCTTTGGGTTATTGGAACGGAGTTGGAAATGGGACAGTTATGGTCTTTGTCCAATTAGGCTGGCATGCGGGCGGCGCGATTACCACTTCCGGCACTTTGCCGACATTCGCTTCCGACTTCGCTTTTGCTTCCCTGGGCGATGCTTTGCCCGAATTGCCGGGGAAGGGATCCCGCTTCCTGCGTTTCAACGGTTCGGGTTGGAATGGCGTTTCGGCTGAAGCCGTGGCCATGTCCGTATCGGTGAAAACCACGGATGCCGGCCATTATCGCCTGTCTTTTTCCAATAAAACCGATACCGAAGTCGCATATGTGAATCAATCGGGAGATCTCATTCTCTCGGGCAAGCTCTATCCATCCGATCGCGGCACAGCCCAAACGTCCAAGTATATTTATTATGACGGTTCCGCGGGTCCCGGCGGCGACATGATGCGTTCCAATGCCGCGGGATGGTCTACAGGGAGCTTAGATTTCGCCGAAATGTTTCCATCACCCGAACAGCTGGTAGCGGGGGAAGTGGTTATTTTCTCGAAACTTAGCGGTACCGTGGAGCGCTCGAAAGTCAAAGCGTCTTCCCATTTGGCGGGCATCGTTTCCACCAAACCTGGTTTTCTTGCCGGCGAAAACTTGTCGGATCATTATCCCATTGCTTTGAAAGGTCGCGTGCCTGTTTTGGTGAATGACGAAAACGGGGCCATTGAAGTCGGAGATCCGCTCACTTCATCTTCCACGCCCGGGTATGCCATGAAGGCCACCAAGCCCGGCATGATTGTCGGCTATGCCTTGGATCCGATGATGGAAAAAGCGGGGAGCATTATTGCCTTTGTGAACTTGACATACTGGCAACCGGAAAACAGCACCATCGCTCAAACATCCGTTCCCGGCACGGCAAATACGGCTTCAAATTTTGGCGCGCAAGCCAGTGGAGCCTCATTCACCAGCCTTTCCATGAATGGAGCTTTGTACCTGAACGGGAGCGACATCATTTCCGTGCGGCGCTTAAGCGGCATTGCCGACCATTGGAGCATTGAAGAAGATGGGACATTCAAAACCGAAGGAAGTTACAAGACTTATATCACGTCATTGCAGAATGAAAAGGTGGAAACGGTTGCCATGCTCTCGCGTGAGCAAAAAATTTCCTTATCCGGCGCTTCTCAATTGGTTAATGGTCATGCGACCGTTCAGTTTGAAGCCGTGGATCCCAAGTTCAATGACATTATTTCCACCACGGCTCCGGTGCGCGTTCTTGTCACCTTGCGCGGTCCGGCGAATGGCGTTTATGTGAGCTTTGCGGATCACAATGGGTTTGACGTGCAGGAATTTTCGGGAGGATCTTCCACCGTGCAATTTGATTGGTTCGTGGAGGCCTATCGTCTTGGTTTTGAACCAGCCTCTGCGACCATCGCCGCGCCGATTCCCGCCACGGCAAGTCAGCCAGCGCCTTCAACCAATGCAACGATTTCGCCCGCCGCTGAAATTCCTCCGGCGACCATTCTGGCTCCTGTTCCAGAAACGACGACTCCAACAATGTCTCCCCCTTCTGAAACAGGAAAGGCTCCCGTCTCGCCGCCGACCGTGACCCCTCCCGTAGAAACGGCAGCCGCAACCGTGACCGCGCCGATTCCCGCCACGACCAGCCAGCCGCCAGGGTCCGTGACGGGAGAAACTCTTCCTGCGGCGGCGGCTCCATCTCCTGCTCCCGCCTCTGAACCTCCTTCTGCCGCGCCCCCCGTCATTGAAGCTCCCGTATCAGCTCCAGCGGCCCCCACTGTTCAACCATAAGAAATGGGAAAGAATCAAAAAGCCTCCTTTTATCACCTATCAACAGGTAGGGGACAAGGGAGGCTCGCGCTTTTTTTTGTATGGGGTATACTCTCTAGCGTCTTTATTTTTTGAGGTTTCTTCATGTTATGACCTGGTTCAAAACCGCTCGTTCTCCCATGCGTCTTGAGCAAATCGCCTGCGGACTTGTGTATGCCCTGCTCTTTCTCACGCCGCTTTTTTTCTTGCCGTTTACCTTGGACGTGCTTGAAATAAACAAACAGACCCTCCTTGTTTTATTGACGCTTTTGGCCTGTTTGGCCTGGCTTGGCTCCTTGCATGCCTCGCGGATTGTCTCTTTTCGACGCGGACTCATTCATGCGGCGCCCCTGCTTTTCCTCTTGGTCATCGGCGTGGCTTCCGGTTTTTCGCAGTCCCCTTATTTGTCCTGGATAGGCAGTGTCGGACAGCAATACACCAGTTTCCTGTCTGTACTGTGCTATGTCGCCGTCTTTTATCTCGTAGCGAATTTGTTTGCTGATCCCGCGAAACACGGATATGTCTATGCCGTCCTTCTCCTTTCGTCGCTTATTGCCGGCATCGTGGGCTTGCTGTCTTTGTTCGGTGTGAGCCTTCCTTTTGGGGGTCAGGGCGTATTCAATACCATTGGAACCGTCAATGCGTTTTCGGTTTTTCTCTCCATCGTGACGGTGCTTGGCAATGCATGGTATGTAGCAGGACGCGGGCATAGCCATTTGTACAAGGGTCGTTTGGCGAACATGAATCGCGTGCTCACCTTTGTTGTTTCCCTCATAACGCTTGCCGTTCTTATCTTGCTGGATTATTGGGTGCTTTGGGTCATATTTTTGGCCGGACTTTTATTGCTCTTTGTTTTTATCTTCATGCGTGCCGAGGATTTTCCGGATGTAGGCCGCCTTACCTTTCCCTCTTTTCTTGCCGCTTTTGCCTTGCTGTTTTTGTTCTGGTTCCCAAGCCCCGTTCATCTCAATATTCCGATGGATGTTACTCCGAGCTTTGGCGGCAGTTGGAGTATCGCGCTTCAAACAACCAAGCTCCATCCGCTTTTGGGAAGCGGCCCCGGCACTTATAGTTTTGATTATTCACGTTTCCACGACGCGTCCATCAATTCAACCAATTTCTGGAATGTCCGTTTTGATCGGGCCATCTCTTTTCTCTTTCTCTTGCCGCCCACCGTCGGTTGGTTGGGTACCCTTGGCTGGCTTGTCTTCACTTTGTGGCTTTTCATCGCTTCCATCCTTCGCATCGCTCGCACAAAGGGAGAGGAATGGCTTCCTGCCTTTGTTGTGTTCGGCGGTTGGTTTACGGCCCTTGTCGCCACTTGTTTGTATGGGGGTAATACAACGATTTTGTTGGTCTTTTTTGCCCTTTCCGGCCTTCTCGTCTCTCAATTGGGTTCTGCTCCCACCGAGCGCAAATTCGGGCAATCGCCTCGGTTAAGTCTCATCCTTTCTTTCGCGTTTATTCTCATATCGGTAGGAGCGGTTACCATCATTTTTGTCAGCGGCCAACGCTATGCCGCAGAACTCGCCTTTACCCAGGCTGTCCATTTGGATCAAGCCAATGCGGATCTGGACAAAATCATTCCTTTGCTTGACCGTGCGGCCACCATCAATCGTTTTGACGATATTTATTACCGCAACTTGGCCCAGGCCCTTTTGCTCAAGTCGGGAAAAGAATTGAATGTCATAAAAGACGCACCGCAGGTCAAGCCGGAAGATCGCCAGCGCGTTCAATCGTTTATCGCCGCAAGCGTCAATGCGTCCGTGCGCGCAACCGAGCTTTCTCCGAGTAATGCGGCGAATTGGTTTATTCGCGGTTCGGTCTATCGCGAGTTCATTTCCCTTGTCGATAATGCGGGCACCTTTGCCTCCGATGCTTTCGATAAAACGGTAGAATTGGAACCAGCCAATCCAGGGAATTTTGTTGAATCCGGCCGCACGGATTTCGCCATTGCCGAAGCCTATCGGGCGCTAACCGGCTCCAAGGATGAAAAAGTGAAAAAAGACGCCCAGGAAAAAACGACGCTCTATCTCGGCCTTGCCGAACAGCGATTCAATCAGGCGATTAAGCTGAAGCCGGATTATTCCCCGGCGCATTATCAGCTGGCGCTTGTCAAAGAACGCCAGGGCAAATTGGATGAAGCCATCGGCAAAATGGAAAGCGTTGTCAATTATAATCCTCAAGATGTTGGCGTCGCCTTCCAGCTCGGACTCTTATACATGCGCCGAGGCGGCAAAGAAGATGCCACGCGCGCGCAAGGATCTTTGGAATATGCGGTAAAATTACTGCCTTCCTTCAGCAATGCCCACTGGTTTCTCGCTTCTATTTATGAACAACAAGGAAGTCTGGACAAAGCCATTGCGGAAATTCAAAAAGTAGCCGCATTGAATCCGAACAATGATCTCGTGAAGTCGCGCTTAGAGCGCTTAAAGAGCGGAACGCTATCGAAAACTATTCCCCCGTCCTTGGAAGATGGGTCGAACAAGGCCATCAGCGTCCCAACCCAGCCGACGGAAAATAAAAAGTAAGAAACAAAAAACCTCCCATACATCTGTGGGAGGTTTTTTGGTGGTGTTTGTTTGAAAAAGTCAGAACCCATTTTGCGGAGAACCCTGATTGACCGCCTCCGCTTCGCTCCAGCGGAACGCTGGGGCGCGGCGGAATTCCCCCCACACCCCCCTTCCGCCGCGCCCTCGCTTCTGGCATTTCGGCGAAAAAATCCGGCGGCTAGATCTTATTCTCTAACTTCTCAATTCTGCTTGCAATATTATCAAACCTGTCTTTGTCGTCCAACTTTTCGCGTACTTCTGCAAATGTTAGCCAATGTCCGCCCTTCCCCTCCAAAACATCAAATTTTTCTTGTTCGGTAGAATACAAAAACATATATCGGATAATTTTACGTTCGTTCCAAAGCGTGATTGAAGTACCAAGATATTTCAATTCTTCGGCGCGGACATCAATTTGTAATTCTTCTTTTGTTTCGCGGATTACGGCTTGCACCGGCGTTTCGTCTTTCTCAATTTCTCCACCGAAATAGCCCCAATCTGGTTTTTTATGTCCGCGCCTATCTTGAATAAAAATTTGATGTTTTGAATTGATAGGAACGATAAGTGCTTTGCGGTTATCGAACGAAACAAGTCTTTTCAATAATTCGGGAAATTCCTCTGTTCCCATATCACCGAGCGTGTAGTGTCCGTGTCCCTTTAATTCGATAACCGTTCCGCCTAATGCTTGGTGAAAAATTTTCAAACTTTCTTTTCCTTCGTCCTCTTCGTCATCAGCAGTAAACATCACGATTTCTCCAACGCGGGATTTTATGCCTTCATCTATCGGGTAGGTGTAAAATTCTTTTCTAAACTCGTCGTTCCTATCGGGAATTTTCCACGGAGCAACAAGGATAAGTTTGAAAATTTTTCTCTTTGTTTCTCCAAGCCAGCGAACCAAAAAGGCGGAGCCGCAACTATGCCCAACCAAAATTGTATTTTTATTGACTTCGTATTTCTCAAATTCCGTTTTGAATTTTTGATAACTCGGCTCCCACGGATCGGGCATAAGCGGCGTGTCCGTTTTTATTCCGGCGGCGATAAGGTTTTGTTTCAGCCACGGAATCCAATGTTTGTCGTATGTCCGCGTTTCGGGATTCATGGCTTTTTCAGCGTCCGAGGGACAACCGTGAATAATTATGCAATTTGATTTACCATTTTCCATATTTTTACACTAAAAGAATATAAACACCCGAAAACATAATAGCCGCTCCGATAACTTTCTTAATCAATGTGGGCGCAGAAATATCCTCTTTGATGATGTGGGGGATAAAAAGCGTTAGTAGTACACCTATTAAAATCGCGTAGAAAGATTGCACTTGCATGACAACTGTAACCAATCCGGCTGACGGCGCGATTGCTAAAGCTTTCTTAATACTCATTTGCCCGAAGAAATCTAAAACGTTATTCCAAGAAAACCAGATGTATTTCCCAATACGCGCCGTTTTTATCCCTTCGACAACTTGTTTCCGTATTGAAGGAATAATAAACATTGTTAGCCCTGCCAGCGCAGAACCCAAATTATCGAGCATGAAATAGTGCCAGAATGACATTTTTGTTAGTCCGTAATCTATGAACAAAGTCATTACCGACCACATGAGAATTGCTATCAAAATCATTCCAAAACCTTTGATAAAAATTCCTTTGGTCTTTTCAAACGAAATTATGGTCGCGCCCGCCAGAACGACCACAAATCCAACAAGCTCATTTGAGGATAACGTTTGTCCTAAAAACGCAAAGGCCAAAATAACGGTAATGACGGGAATGAGTTTGAAAAGAATTACGAGCGATGATGTATCGCCCTGCTCAAGTGCTTTTCCATAAAATCCATACGAGTAAATAAGCACCATTCCAGTAGCAATCGGTATCAAAGAATAAATGTTGAATTCCGGTGTTCCTACAAAAAGAAAAATTGCGACGAAGAAAATCCAGCTCGTGATTGTTGAAAAGAAAACAAAATCAAAAATTCCTTTTGTATATTTACCGAGGATATATTTGTCTACAAAATTGGACGAAGCCCAGAATAGTGGTGCAAGTAATGAAAGAAAAATCCAGTTCATATTATTTAAGTAAATCGTCTACCTTAACCTCTAACGCCGCCGCAATTTTTCGTAAGGTTTCAATTCTTGGATCGGGCGTTGCGCCCGATTCTATTTTTGTAATTGTATGCAAAGTAACATCTGCAATTTTGGAGAGTTTATCCTGCGAAATACCAAGCCTGTCTCGGTATTTTTTCATATTCTTTGCGATTGTGGGTAAGTCCTTGTCCATGTAGTAAAACTTTACTATACTGATAGTAGCTTGATATAATTATCTTATGACATTTTTTGGTTTTTATCAATCTGTAGCCGCCGGATTTTTTCGCCGAAATGCCAGAAGCGAGGGCGCGGCGGAAGGGGGGTGTGGGGGGAATTCCGTCGCGCCCGAGCGTTCCGCCGGAGCGAAGCGGAGGCGGGCTAGTTCCCTTCAAAAAAGGTTCGCGCAAATGCTAAAATAACACCACAAAAAACCTCCCATACATCTGTGGGAGGTTTTTTGGTGGACCCTAACGGGATTGAACCGTTGACCTCTTCCATGCCATGGAAGCGCTCTACCAGCTGAGCTAAGGGCCCGCGAATGTGCGGGCAGAATATCGTGAGAGGGCGGAAGGGTCAAGCTCCTCGGAGATTTAGAGAAGATTGTTCTGTTTGCTCGACATGCCGATATCTTTGGGCTATTGTCTGCGCATTCCTCCCGTTTCCCTATGCTTCAAGCTGGCATCGTCGGCCTGCCCAATGTTGGCAAGTCCACCCTCTTTAAGACGCTCACCAAAAAGCAGGTCCCCTGCGAGAATTTTCCATTTTGCACGATTGAGCCGAATATCGGCACGGTGGAAGTGTCGGATGAGCGCTTGGGGCTTTTAGCGGCAAAATCCGGCGCGGCGAAAATCATTCCGGCCGCCATGGAATTCGTCGACATCGCCGGCATCGTGAAGGGCGCGCATAAGGGGGAAGGGCTTGGCAATAAATTCCTGTCGAATATCCGTGAGACCGACATGATCGTGCATGTCGTGCGGGCCTTTTCGGATCCGGACGTGCATCACGTGGACGGCGGCGTGGACCCCGTGCGCGACGTGGAAGTCATTGAGATCGAACTTGCGATGGCAGACATCGATATTGTGCAAAAGCGTCTCGTGAACGTGACGGGCAAAATGCGCGCGGGCAAAACCAAGGAATTGGAACGCGAGAATGCGCTCCTTCAGCGCTTGCTCACCGCCGTATCCGCCGGAAAGATGGCGAACACGGTTGATGTTGAGGAGGAAGACCTTCCTTTGCTGAAACAGTTGAACTTGCTCACCGCCAAGCCGATTTTGTACGTGGTGAACGTCGACGAAGCTACGGCTTCCGATGCACATTGGAAAAGCCCGCTCGGGGCCGACCGTCTTGCCTTGCCGCTTTCCGTGAAAGTTGAAAGCGAAATCATGGAAATGCCTCCGGCGGAGCAGAAGGAATTTTTGGCCGCGCTTGGATTGAAACAGAGCGGGCTTGATCGTCTCATCGCCAAAACTTTTGCCTTGCTCGGGCTCATGACGTATTTCACCTCGGGTGAAAAAGAAACGCGCGCATGGACCATTGCGCGCGGCACCAAGGCGCCGCAAGCGGCCGGCGTCATTCATACCGATTTTGAAAAGACATTCATCCGCGCGGAAGTCATTAATTGGAAAGATTTTGTCGAACTCGGCGAAGCGGGGGCACGGGAAGCGGGGAAGTTGAGAATCGAAGGGAAGGATTATGTGATGCGCGATGGTGATGTGTGCCATTTTCGCGTGGGGGCGTAGAAAAACTGGCCATTCGGGCTAGTTTTTTATAGGATGGGAACCTATGCGCAAACTCCGTGTCGGCATTCTCTTTGGTGGGCAATCGGCGGAACACGAAGTTTCTTTGCGTTCAGCCAAAAATGTCGTAGACGCTCTTGATCGCACGAAATACGAACCTGTATTGATCGGTATTGAGAAAACAGGGAAATGGCTCCTCGCGGGTGCGGAGATGATGCTTCCAGCCGCCGTGTCGCTTGCATTACCATCAAATGGGCGTGATTTGGCTTTGAATCCAGGGGGAGAGGCGCCGGCTGGGATAGATGTGGCTTTTCCGGTTCTTCACGGAACAAACGGCGAAGATGGGACGGTGCAGGGCATGCTTACTTTGCTCGGCATTCCCTATGTCGGCCCAAACGTCTTGGGGTCGGCCATTGGCATGGATAAAGACGCTTGCAAACGTCTTCTGCGCGACGCTGGCATTCCGATTGCGGGCTTTCGTGCATTTCGTTCCCACGAGCGTGCGTCTATCGATTTCCATAAGCTCACCACAGAGCTCAGTCTCCCATTTTTTGTGAAACCAGCAAATGCCGGCTCTTCCGTTGGCGTACACAAGATAAAAACAGAAGCCGATTTTCTCCCCGCTGTCGACGACGCTTTCCTTTACGATACAAAAGTTTTGTTTGAGGAATTCATTCAAGGTCGTGAAATCGAGTGTGCCGTACTTGGGAATGAGAAAAAGACGGCCTCTGTGCCAGGGGAAATCATTCCGCATCTTGAATTCTACTCGTATGAGGCGAAATATCTGGACGAGAACGGCGCCGGGCTGGAAATACCCGCCAAGTTGTCTCCGGACATGATAAAACATGTCCAAGAGATCGCCATACAGACATGCGACGTACTTTGTGTCGAAGGCATGGCACGGGTAGATTTCTTTTTGCGAGGCAGTGAGCTGATCGTGAATGAAATTAATACCATTCCCGGGTTCACTTCTATCAGCATGTATCCAAAGATGTGGGGGGCGAGCGGATTATCGTATCAGGATTTGATTGACCGGCTCATCGAACTCGCCCTGGAGCGTCATGCGCGGGACCGTAAGATCAAACGGACATTTTGAAACGGTTGTCAGGCGACGCGCGATTGAATCCTGTCTACAAAAAACCCGCCTGAGATAAGGGCGGGGAGACGCGCGGGGCGTTTAGACGGGGATGGCCGTAAGCAGGCAAACGATCAGGTAGCAGAGAGTCCCGCCGATGAGATGCGGGTTGATTTCGGGGCCCTCGCCTTCTTCTTCGTCTTTCGGCGGACCGGTGCGCGAGCGACGATACAGCCCGGGTGCGGTGAAGCTGGCGACCATGGATTCCTCCGAACCATGTTCAGGTGGAACAGCTCGACGACAGTACGCCAGGAGTTTTGGCTTTGTCAATAAAATCCAGGCCTCCCTGAGGAAGGCCGGGCGCGTTATCTCGCGGCGAAAAGCTTGTCGTAGAAACCCGCATCGTTCGCCTTGAGTATTTCGTAGTCCGCATGTTCGATGCGGGCCGTTTGAGGAGCAAAGACGACCACCACGCGGACATTTAGCGCATGCATCTTCATCGACTGGGCATGCGGGATCTGGCCCTTGGTGAAAAAGACGACGGTCGTGTGCGCCCGGAACCGGCATCTGTGAGCAGGCGATATGCCGCTTCCAGAGAGCGGGCGGTCACGATGGAGACGCGTCCGCGCTTCACTTCTTGTCGCGCGCTCCATGTCGCAACGATCATGTCAGCCAGCTCGGCCATTCCATTGGCGAAAACGCTTTCGTTCGGATTTCTCGTGACAACGATGAGACGAAGCGACGGCATGTTTTCCTTTTGCTCTGGGTTGCGGACGGCCAAAAACCTACGCCATTTCTGACGAAAAGTCAAGGCTTCCAGCAGAGGATTTTTGCTTATGTGTTCGGTTTCTCAAGGATGACGATTTCGCGCGCGACGAATTGGTCGGGGCGGCGATAGAGAAGGCCGCCGTTTGGGGTGCGTTCCTTGAAACTGATCGGTGCGGACTCGGGCAGCGGATGCACCGTCGTGTAACCAATCTCTTTTAAGATGAGCTTGATCGGAACGAACATGCGTTGGTCCACGGCTTCGAAAACGGGCAATGCCACCACGCATCGACCGCCGGGGAGGAGTAATTTGTATGCCGAAGTAAAAGCGCGCGTATACAAGGGTACCAGCTTTCCAAGAAGCAAGCCGACTTCATTGACCGACGGCTTTTTCTTTCGTGGCGGGCCAAGAAATGGTTCGCTCACCACGGCGTTCACGGGTCCATTGATGCGCGCGGCAAGGTCTGACGCGTCGCCTTGGACGATTTCCGCCTCCAGGCCGAGCCAGGCCATGTTTTTCTTCGTATGCGCGACGGCCTTGGCCTCGATGTCATTGCCGATGAGGCGATCAAAACCCAAAAGACCGGCTTCCATGAGCACGGTGCCCGATCCGCAGAAGGGATCTAGGAGAGACAATGAGCCCCCCCGCCTTTTCAAGGCGGGGTTGGGGGCGGTTGAGAATGACGAGAGATTCACCATGATGCGGGCGAGCTTTGGAGGAAGCATGCCGGAAGTCGGGTCGGACGCGGGACGGCCATAATCGCGGCGGCTCCATTCCTTGTAATCTTGCACGGCTTCCGTCACGCCGAGATACACGCGATCCATTGCCGCGATGAGACAATATTCGCCGCCGGATTCAATCAAGCCGTTTTCCGTCACGATGACGGCGGAAAGATCATTTTCCTTGGAATCGACAAAGCGTACAGAACGCGACCCCTCCTTCAATCGTTTTTTCAATTCAAGTCCGATGCGCTGACGGTCTCGCGCAATCTGCGCCGCCATGCTTTTATTGCCAAGCTCATAGACGGATATGCCGAAGGTAATTTTTCCTTCGCTTTTTTCTGCCGATTCTTTGGCCAGGCCGATCATCATCTCAATGGCGCCTTGGGCATTGTATCGGGGCAACTCGCCCACGATACGGCCTATTTTCACCATGCCGCCAAGCCGCGCCTGCAATTCTTCTCCCGATCGTTTTGTCCCGATGAGAAAAACGTGTTGCGAGCCATGCGAATAATCATTGTCCATGCCAAGCACGGCGGCCAACTCCGCAAGCGAAAGGGCGGGGTGAGTGCCGGGAATGAAGAAGCGCATAGTAGAGTGAGTATAACCAGCATTGACGAAATGTCCACCGCATTGTATCTTCAAATTCCTTCGCGCCGGTCTTTCAACCCATTTCCCCTTTCCGCGAAGGGATTCGGAGGAAGAGATGTCCAGTCGTATTGCCGTCCTCGCATGCGCGCTCGTTTACGCGGTCATCAGCGGGGCCACGGATTCGCAGTGCGGCGGAAAGCGCATGTCGCTTCCGCCCGACCAGAACGCGGTCGTCCAAGCGACCGCCACGGGTCATGATCGTTTCCACGCCGAGCTTCTGCGTATTGCGCACATGGATGCCGAAACCATTCGGCTTTTGGGAACCGAGCCCCTTCTCCCCGTCTTCTGGCTCGACTCGGGAGATCCGGAAGCGGCGGATCTCATTTCTCCCGTTCTTTACGAGCAAGAACATGATCGCATCCTCGTGTGCCCGGACTGTTTCGAGGCGGAGGACAGGTTTCACCCCTGGTTTTTGGCAACGCTTTACTTGCAAGCGCTGTATGCCCGTTCGACGGCTGACATTGAGCGCCGCGCGTCCGCATCCAATGACGCCGAGGTCATGCAGGCCATGGCTTTGCGGGATGCCGACGGGTACCTTCTCATCGGACGCATCATCGATCGCGCATCCGGGGGCATGTTTCTTCCCATGGTGCGGGAGACGCTCGCTTCCAAGACGCTTTCCGAGCCGGTGACGCCCCATTCCATTTGGCGCGTCCCGAATGATCAAGGTTGGGAACGCATTGACGCGGCCTGGCCGGATGAGCCTCTTGGTTCCACGGAACAAGGAGTGCGAGACGATGTCATTCGCCTGCTTTCCGGAGCGCTTCAGGGGATTTCTCCGGATGAGCGCGCCGACGCCTTTCTCTCCGTCCTAGCCGCCTTCGACGACGGCTGCTAAAAACCGCTTCGTTCCACGGCCGCGCCTTTCTCGCGGACTCTTGACACAAAGGCAAAAAGCTCTCACGATAAGCGTCCACTCTTGCATGTCCCGATTTCGGGCATCCTCGGTCAAAACCCGGGTCCATGAAGGAAAGAGGAGGACAGCGGAGCAATGCATGAAAGGACGAGTCAAAAAAGAAGAGAAGGCAGCGCTGGAGAGATTGTTCAAGGAAGCTCTTCTCATGGCCCTGCAGACATTCACGTTCAGCAGTCTGCGCGGGGGCGACAGTGTTCCCTTGATGGCGAGGGAAATGGCCACGCTCTTGCGTCGGGACATGATTCCTTTCAAGGAAATCGTGCGCGGGCTATATGATTTGCTCATGACGCCCGATACCAGCGAAGAAGATTTGCGTCTTGCCGAACAGGTCTTGATGCGCTGTGACGGTCACGAATTCGACGCCTTCGCCCGCCTCGCTGAACTCAGGTATAACCCGAATCGGTCTACCAGACGATGGGCGATACTGCGGTTGGCGGATATTGCCCTGGGGCGAGAACGCATACCTTCAGGAACCGGGACGGTCGAGTGGAAATCCAATGCCTTCGCCGAACTTCGCAAGCTTGCGAATACGACGGCGCTTCGAGAGAACGATCTCCTCTTTCTGCACAATGAATTTGAGGGGCAACTCTAGAGGTCATGCGGTCGATTTGATCCCATACGGGATCGCTTCGGCCGTTTTTCTTTTCGCTCCTCGTCATTGCGAGGAGCAAGATCACGAGCGACGAAGTCACCGCCTTGGTCCCGCCTTCGGACGGGACCCCGCCGTGAACACGGGCGGGGCAATCTTCTTCCACGCGCAGAAGCAGGATTGCTTTGGCGAACCCTCTATTATTTGACCGTCCGGGAGTTTTTAGCTAAGGTGGGCCCGCTAATCATTCTCTCTGTCCAAGACCCTCGGGGTCGCCCACCAGTCCTTAAGCGAAGGTCCGTTTAACGGGCCACAGTGATGGACGGCGGGCCAGACACATCTATGATGTACGAATTGTTTTACCTTGTCCCGACTCAATACACCGATGCCGAAGTCACAGGGATTATGGAAAAAGTCAGCGCCATGATCGCGAAAGCTGGCGGGGAAGTCACGCGCAATGAAAGCCTCGGCCGCCTCAAACTGGCCTATCCCATCAAGCGTTCGCGCCACGGCGTCTATGTCCTTATCCAGTTCAAGGCCGAACCCTCCATTGTGAATCCCCTGGACCGCCAATTGCGTCTCACGGAGGAAATTCTCCGCCACACCCTTGTCGTGATGCCCAAGGGCGCCGACAAAAAATCATACACCCTTATGGCCTATGTGGCGCCGCTCTCGGAAGAGGGTCGCCGTGAAGAAATCTCCCGCCCATCGCGTCCATCAGAGAAATCATCCGCTTTCATTCCAGCCAAGATTGAGGAAATGCCCATGGATGTGGAAACGATCAATAAAAAACTGGACGAGATTCTTGGAGAAGATCTGTCCAAACAGGCTTAATCTCATTCACGCAAGCGCTCCGCCTTATGTACTCCCTTAACCGCGCCACGATTTTGGGCAATGTGGTCCGCGATCCGGAAATTCGCCAAACAACTTCGGGTCAGCACGTATGCTCATTCTCCCTCGCGACCAATCGCGCCTGGACGGATAGTTCAGGGGCCAAACAAGAGCAAGCTGATTTTCACAATATCGTTGCCTGGGGGAAACTTGCTGAAATATGCGGACAATATCTTGCCAAAGGACGCAAGGTCTATATCGAAGGTCGCATGCAAACCCGCGATTGGCAGGGGCAAGATGGCGTAAAGCGTTACCGCACGGAAATCGTCGCTGACAATATGATTCTTCTTGATCGTGCGGGTTCCGCTCAAGGCGGCGCCTCGCGCGCCCCGGCCTCCGTGTCCGCCCAAAGCGCCCGTCTGCCGAATGAGCAGGGATCCAGCTTCGCCGCCGAACAACCCAAGGATGACCCGGCCATTGAGGAAGAAATTAAAGTCGAGGACATTCCCTTTTGAAAACTATGTTCAACAAAATACAGCGTCCGGGCGCGCAAAAGCCCCGCCCATGCCATTTCTGCATTAAGAATATTCAGGAATTGGATTATAAAGAAACCCATTTCTTGCGCCGTTACTTGTCGAGCTTTGCCAAAATCGTTCCGCGCAAGCGCAGCGGCGTATGCGCCAAGCATCAGCGCATGCTGTCGAATGCGATTAAGCGAGCCCGCATCATGGCCTTGCTGCCATTCGTCAATTAATGTCTTTGTCTCCAAATGGGAGACGACATTATCTTGAGGCCCGTAGGCCGAAGGATATCAAAAAACACTCGTCCCGAAAGGGCGGGTATTTTTGCATAGATTATTGACTTTTGGATCAAAACCTTTTATTCTGCGGCGTTATCAAGTGTCGTGAAATTGGCCCGAAACACTTGAGAAACCCGGTACGGCGGATCCGTACGTGCTCTTCACAAGGAGAATGACGATGCCGGCAAACCAGCCGATCACATCTGATCAGAAGCGCGAGATCGGTTCTCTGGGGTTTGAAGCCATCGAGGAGGTTCTCGATGAGCTCAACCTCGATTCGGCGGCCGCACAGCGCGTGCTCAAGGAAGGTGGGGGCGAAATCGCCGTCACTGTCCGGGAAGCGGTCTTCCCGGTCATCCGTCGCCTGGCACTGTCGAACGAGTTCGCCGACGAGGAGGTCGCGTCGGCCGTCGGCTATTTCTCCGGCTACAAGAAGCCGAACGGGATCAGGCAGCAGACCAACCGGCTCCGCGAACTCATCAAGGGCGTCGGTTTCGCCAACGAAGTGCTCGTGAAGAAACCGCTGCCGAAGTTCGCGGAGGGGTTCTTCGCCATCCCGCGCTGGGAGACGGTCGCGCCGACCTATGGCGAGGCCGTACAGAAAGTGCAGGACTTGCTGAAGAAAGAGCGCAATGGTCAGTTCTCCAACTACCACGAGGAACAGCTAGGGCCCGATCAGCTCCGTCAGCACGCGCGTTCCGCGGCGTTCTGGGAGAAGCTCGGCGAAGCGCAGAAGGGTTACGACATTCTCGTCGTGCCCGCCCAGTTCGGCCTGTGTCACCGTGGCCGTTCTGTTCGTCGCGCCCGCGTGATCTTCACGAGAAACGAGTTCGGCCTCGGGGCTTTCGCCACCGGGATCATGCTCCTCACTCACGCGAACCGTCTGCAGCACTACGCCGATCTCTGGATCGACTGCGCCGGGGACGAGTTTGCTCCGGAGGCTGGCGGCCAGTTCGTGGCCGCACCGATCTTCTACTTCCTCGGCGGCGAGGTGGGGTTCAGCGCCCACGAGATCGACAATCCGGACGACGACTATGGCTCGGCCTCGGCGTTCCTTCTGAAGTGAAGTTCTGAGTCCTTGGGATCTTGCTCCTTCTTGTTCCTCTTTTTTCTTTTCTCTTGTCCCTTAAGGGCTGCCGGCATTCGTCTTTGACGAATGCCGGCTTTTCTTTTTAGATCTCTTGCCAAGCATGGTTTTTTCATTTAATCTCCACCCATTATGTTGGCCTCGCCCGGTTCGCTCCTATGCCCACCATCGAAAAAATCGCCCATGAGCGGGCTTTATTGAACGAAACGATTCGTTCCTTTTTGAAGGAAGGTGGGTATCTTGAAGTCGAGACGCCTTTGTTTGTCCGCAGCCCCGACCTTTCGCCCAATCTGAAGCCATTTGAAATGTCGGCCAGCGAACCGGACGGGACCAAACATCGCGGGGCCCTCATCACCAGTCCGGAGTTCTCGATGAAAAAACTGCTCGGCATCGAGCTGAAGGCCGACGACCCGTGCCTGCGCCGGACGCCCGCAGATCACGAGGAAGTCAGGATCGACATCGCCCGCACGGACCTCAAGGAAATGCTCGCTGCTTCGTAAGACCCGGCCTCACGTGAGCCGGGTTTATAATTTTCAGGCCAAGGTCATTGGATCGGTGGATTGACAATTCGGCAAGAAAACCATCAATATGCCTTTGCCGTCCAGGGTGGCGGCCAGAGGAACACACAATGACCGAAGCAAAGAAGTGGTGGCACAGGCGGTTTCCGGAGCTGATGAGCTGGGAGCAGTGGGAAACGGAATGGAATCGGCCGGAGCTGACGGTTGACATGGCCAAGGCCCTGCTTCACGTGCTGTTTAACACGGCACGTTCGCTGAATCCCCGGGCTCTGCACTTCATTCTCGACATCGTGGATCCCCGGAGCGGCGGAACCTCGGCAATCGAGACGCAACAGCTGAAGGAGAAGGCGTCCCATGTCTTTGCCCGATCGTTGGGTGATGCGCGCGTCACGTCGGACGGAAGTCCTGCGTGGTTGTCGGCGCTTCACCACGACAAAGCGCTGCTTCCGCTCGTGCTCGAGTGCCTTGGCCGTGGAATTTACAACGCCGAAGAACCGTTCTTCAAGCACCGCGACGCGTTTCTTGAGTTCTGCGCATGGAATATGCACGGCCGCTATTCCGGGTACGAGTGGCTGAAAGAGCAGCTGCGAGGCCACGTGACGACCTTCATCCGGACCGTGCTCTCCTGCGATCTGGGCCATCTCCTCGACGAGGATCACCCGGCCTCGGGCGTGACGGAAGCGCTCGAAGCGATCGCGACGGAACCGAATGCGTCTTTGGATCCGCCCCGCGACGTCATTCGTGCGGCGCGGGCCCGTGCGCTCCCGGTGCAGAGCCGGGCCGCACGCAAGCTGATCCTGATGCGCGCGCTCGCGGATGCGCCGAGACAATCGTAGTTGAGCCGACCCTCACGGGTGACGGAGCCAGCGCCCCTCACCCGTTTTTTCTTTTGAACCTCCCTTGCCTTGTCAACCGTCGGTTTTTCGTTTACTCTCCGGCCATTATATTGATTTACGCGCCGCCAATTCGTCGAGATGATGCCTTATCCACCAAACACCCCAGACCCCTCCTTCGAAGGGAGGGGATAGCGCATTATGTCCACCATCGAAAAAATCGCTCGTGAGCGGGCTCTTCTGAATGAAACCATCCGCGGCTTCCTCAAAGAACGCGGGTATCTTGAAGTCGAAACCCCCTTGTTCGTCGCCTCGCCCGATCTCTCGCCAAACCTGACGCCGTTTGAAACTTCGGCCACCGAACCGAATGGGACGAAGCACCGTGGCGCGCTCATCACGAGCCCGGAGTTCTCGATGAAAAAACTGCTCGGCCTCGGGCTACCGCAGATTTATTCGCTTACCAAAGTATTCCGCGACGGCGAGGAATTCGCCCATTCGACAAGCTTGGGGTCTTCGAGCGGGACGCACAATCCCGAATTCACCATGCTTGAATGGTATCGGCAGGGACAGGATTATCATTTCGGCATGGATGAGACCGAGGCCTTGGTGAAGAAATGCATCGAAGCATTCGCCAAGCGCCAACCCCTCCCAACCACCCATTTCAAAGGAGAGGAGGTTTGTAAAAGCTATCTCCCCCTTTCGAAGAGGGAGTCTGAGAGGGTTGGAGCTACCCTTTTCCGCCGCGTCCGCGTCCGCGATTTGTTTCTCGAACATGTCGGTCTCGATCTCGACACGGCAACCGTCGAAGACCAGGGCGCCGCTTGTAAGCGCCTCGGCCTTCATTCTTCGTCGACGGACACGGAAAGCGATCTTTTCTATCGTCTGTTCTTGGCAAAGGTCGAGCCGAATCTCGGACAAGACCCCATCTTTGTCTACGACTATCCCAAGCACCAAGCGGCATTGTCACAATACACGCCAGATGGAAAATATGGTGAACGATTCGAGCTTTATATCCGTGGGTTGGAAATTTGTAATGCATTCACGGAGCTGACAGATGCCGCCGAACAACGCCGCCGTTTTGCAGAAGAACAAGAAGAGCGAAAACGGCTCGGAAGGACGGCATTTCCCATTGACGAAAAACTCTTGGCATTGCTACCATCCGTCCGTCATCCGACATTCGGGAACGCGCTTGGCGTAGATCGATTGCATATGGTATGCGCCGGCGCCACGTCCATCCGCGATGTGCTGCTGTTTCCGGCGTCTGAACTGTTTAATGTCTAAGGCAGAAAAGTGTTGAAAGGGAAGGTTAAGGGTGGATAATCAACCCTTAACCTTCCCTTATCAACTCTTCTCCACCCTCCTCTCCCATGTCCCCCAACGACATCAAAAAAGGCAGCGTGATCCGCTATGACGGCCATCTTTGGGTCGTGAACGACTTCCAACGGGTTTCTCCGGGCAAAGGTAGTTCTTTCGTGCGCACGCGCATGAAGAATTTGCAAACGGGTAAGGTCGTGGAAAACAACTTCAAGTCTTCCGATACCTTGGATTTTGAAGATGTGCAATACCGTCGCATGCAATATCTGTTCAATGACGGGCACTTGTATACCTTCATGGATAATACAAATTATGAACAAGTGTCCTTGTCCAAGGACGATATCGGCGACGACGTGAAATATCTGAAGGAAGGCGTCGAATGCGTGATCATCACGCATGAGGGCAATCCGCTCACCATCGACTTGCCGAAAAAAATAACCTACACGGTGAAATATACGGAACCGGCCGTGAAAGGCGATACGGCTTCCGGCAATGTGACCAAGGACGCCGAGCTCGACAATGGTCTCATGGTGCGCGTGCCGATCTTCATCGGCGAAGGAGATGAAATTATCATCAACACGGAAGACGGAACCTACGCGGAGCGCGTGGCACGATAATGTCGTCATTCTGAATGAAGCGAAGAATCCGCCGGTTCTTCGTTTTTTGTTTCTGTATTATACTATCCGTACACCATATTCTCTTTATGTCTGGATATGCTGAAAGAAAAGTGGGATCTCAAGAAATCCCGCCAAGATCGCCAGAGCATTTGCGTTTGGTTACGCCCCTTGAAAAAGAAACAAGGCCAGAACAAAAAGAAAAGAAAGAATCTTTGAAGGAGATCGTTCGGCTCGTCATTGAATACGAAAAAGAATTTGAAGCCTTGCGTCAAGCCGAATCGAGGACATTCGCCATCGGCACGCTCTCCGTCGAAGGAGGGCAAGATTTATTTTCTTTTTACGGACGCGAACGTTTTTTCAAGGCCCTAGAATATCTCTGGGAAAGCCAGGACGTGAAAGGCAAAGGAACGCATGACCTTGTCGTGCAATGTGAGCCTGATCGTAAAAAACGCTTGGCGCTCTACGCGGAAATGGATACGCGCACAGAAGAATTAGCGGAGAAAGTCGCCGCGCGTTCTACGCGTACGGATGCGGCAGACCAAGAAGAGGCCAAGCGACATTCGCGTGCCTCTTTCGGCATCAATGCCAACAATCTACGCGTCCGTCAACACTACACCGCCCATTTCCGTTCTCTCGATCAATTCTCGACGCGCTTGCTTGCGGAAGCGGAAGCGGTGCTCACGCGACGCGACACGATTCAGTCTCTCAAAGGCGCCGGCGTCCGTCTCACGCATGACGCATTTGCCGGTGATAGTGACGCCTTTCGCCGGTCTTTGGAATTATATGATGGGGGTTTGACGGAAGCCGCCATGGAGCGCGATGAAATGCACGAAGCATCGCGCGAGACTTTGTTTAAGCAATCGGAACAAATTCTGCGCATGATTCAAAACGAAATGCAAGCCTTAGAACAAGCTTCCCTTATACGCGTGCAGGTGCATTTTGACGCCGTCGTCAGGGAAGCCCAAAAAGTTGGAGATGCCGGATTGGCCAATGAGTCCATGATCGGGGCCGTCCTGGGAAGCGGCTGGGCTCAATTGGCAGAAATGGAAAAACAGGAACAAGAAAGGGTAAAGGGGGAAAAAGCGCCATGGTTTGCCTTGCGGAACCGCATACATTCATTGCGATACTAGACAAGAGGTTTCATCGTCAGATTTTTGATGTCCGCTTTTACCGGATCGCATTCGAAATCAATGTGAGCGCGGTTGGCGTTTTTTTGTTTGGGTTCACCGACGCGTTTGAGCCCCTATTTTTCGATTCGAATGAAGATATGTCTATCCACATTGACAAAAAAGTTGGCGGGTCATTTTGTGTGTGTTACCGTGCTCTTACTCCCCCGGAATCCTTTACCTCGTAGTAAGTAGTCATGCGAACTACGTGTTTTCTTATGCCAAAGCATGTGACCGCCGACATACAAGCTGATGCCAAAACCAAGGCCGCCATGGAAGCTATTTCCCAAATCAAACAGCGTTTTGGCGATGGCGCCATTATGCGTCTTGGGGAAGCAAAAACGATGGAAGTTGAAGCCATTACGACAGGATGCTTGTCTTTGGATTTGGCTCTTGGAGTTGGCGGGGTTCCACGCGGGCGCATTATTGAGATTTATGGGCCGGAATCATCCGGGAAAACCACATTGGCCCAGCATATTGTGGCTGAAGTTCAAAAACAAGGCGGGGTTGCGGCCTATGTAGACGCCGAACATGCCTTGGATCCTGAATACGCCACCAAAATCGGCGTGAACATCAATGATCTCTTCATTTCCCAGCCGGACAATGGGGAACAAGCTTTGGAAATCGTCGATACACTCGTCCGTTCCAATGCGGTGGATGTCATTGTCATCGATTCCGTCGCGGCGCTGACGCCGAAAGCGGAAATCGAAGGCGAAATGGGCGACAGTCACATGGGTTTGCAGGCCCGTCTCATGAGCCAGGCCCTGCGCAAGCTCGCCGCCATCATCAATAAGACAAAGACCACGGTTATTTTCATCAATCAAATACGCATGAAAATCGGCGTCATGTTTGGCAATCCGGAAACGACGACCGGCGGCAATGCGCTCAAGTTTTATGCGTCCATCCGCATAGAGATACGCCGCAGCGCGCAAATTAAGCAGGCGGAAAAAATCATCGGCAATCGCACCAAGGTAAAAATCGTAAAAAATAAAGTTGCCCCGCCTTTCCGCACCTGCGAATTCGACATCATGTACAATGAAGGCATTTCCGTCTCCGGGGATATGTTGGACTTGGGAGTTGCAACGGAAGTCATTCGCAAGAATGGCAACTCGTATAGCTTTGGGGAAGCGGCGATGGGAGTTGGGCGTGAAAAAGCCAAGCAATTTTTGCAGGACAATGCAAAATTGCAAAAAGAAATACGCAAGGAAATTGAAAAGAAAGTCGCTTCTGGCGAAATTGATACGACGGCTGCCACCGCGGCAGAATAAAAGAGCGAGAAGGAATAGGAACAGGCTCTTTTTAATTTGTTTGCGTGGAAGGAAGAACACCGACCGACGCCGTGCTTTGGCCCTGTTCGAGAATGATACGCCGATAGGCTTTCGCTGTTTGCGAGTAGCGTTTGGCGCTTTCAACCATGACGATATTGAGCCCGCGTTCGAGAGCAATATCCGTTTCAAATTGGCCATCCGTACGAGTCAGCACTTCCATGCCATTCACTTTGACGGTTGATTTTGTATCAGCTCGTCCGCGCATTTTCACCACGGCATTTTGCGTGACATACCCATCGCTTGGTGTTTCAATGGCAAGTTTTGGCGGCGCGGTGATGCTGCGAACTTGAAAACCAAGATAGCAAATGGCGGTCAAGGTTCCAAGACCAAGCGCGCCAATTTTTGCCAGGGCAAAAGGAGTGAATTGAGAGCCGGGATTGGCGCGGCGCGGCGGCAAACGGGCGATAGTGGTTAAATCACATGTCCCACGCTCTTCTTCAAATCTTTGCAAAAAATATGCCTCATCTCCCCCCAAAGCATCCACGTATTTTTTTAAGAATCGTCGGGCATATGAGGGCTGGGGCAAGCACAAAAAGGCATTCTTTTCAAAAGCTTCCAGGAGATTTTTTGGAATTTTAGTGAGCGTCGACATTTCCGAAAGCGTTCGTGGAATGGAAAGCCGAAGCACGCGCAGGGCATCGCCGAGCGTTTCGGTATCATTAAATTTACGTATCGCTATGGCCATAAAATTTATCTTCCTCTTTCATAGGCTTTTCCTCTTCATTTACATCATCTTGCACCGTCGGCATTCCTTCCTCCGCTTCGTCGCCCAGAGGTCTTGTCCGGCTTGCCCGTAAGGCTATGCCCATAGGGTTGGTCCCGCCGGCCGAGGGCCACTCATCCACCAAAACTTCGCGTGGTTTTGCGCCTTCGCCGGGGCCGATCACGCCCTTTTCTTCCAGCAAATCCATGATGCGGGCGGCACGGCCATACCCGACCTTCAATCGGCGTTGCAATAAAGACGTGGAGGCGCGGCCTGATTCGATCATGACGCGTATCGCCTCGTCCAGCAAGGGCTCTTCTTCCCCGCCTTCACTGAATGTCGTGCCGTTTTTTGGCGACTCCGTAATGGCATAGTTGTAATCGGGCGCTCCTTCTTTTTTCAATGTGTTCACGATGCGCTTCACTTCGTCTTCCGAAACAAAGGGACCCTGCAGGCGCTTCGGTTTGGAAAGTTCCGCCGACCAGAACAGCATATCGCCTCGACCAAGCAGTTTTTCCGCTCCCGATACGTCCAAAATCGTGCGAGAGTCTGTTTGCGAAGCAACCGAGAAGGCGATCCGCGCGGGGATATTTGCTTTGATCGTGCCGGTAATGACATCAACCGACGGGCGTTGAGTGGCAAGGACCAGGTGAATGCCCACCGCGCGCGCCATTTGGGCGATGCGTACGATGGCCGCTTCCACCTCCCGCCCGCTTGCGGACATGAGATCGGCCAATTCGTCGATGACCACGACGATTTTCGGCATTTTCTCCTCGGCGCGTTCATTGTAAGAATTGATATCGCGTGCGCCGAATTTTGCTAGCACATCCAAACGTCTTTCCATTTCGCGTATCGTCCATTTGAGCGCATGCACCGTATCGTCCGCTTTTGTAATGGGCGGAATAAGCAAATGCGGAATACCTTCGTAGACAGAAAGCTCCACGCGCTTCGGGTCTATCAAGATGAATTTCAATTGGTCGGGGCCATTTTCATACAAGAGACCAATGATAAGCGTGTTCAAACAAACGGATTTGCCCGAACCCGTTGCGCCGGCCACGAGAAGATGCGGCATCTTCTCAAGCGGCACCACCCAGGACTGGCCCATGACGTCTTTGCCAAGCGGAATGGAAAGATTGCTTTTACGCGCCGTGAATGCTTTGGATTCCATGATTTCCCGCAAAGCAACCGTTGCCACAGTTTGATTGGGCACTTCGATACCCACTAAAGATTTTCCAGGAATCGGCGCCTCGATGCGAAGGGGATGCGCCGCAAGCGCCAAGGCAAGATCATTTTGCAGTCCAACGATGCGGGCCAACTTTACGCCTTGGGCCGGGCGCAGGGTGTATTGAGTGACCGTCGGGCCGGTAGCCGTATCTCCCATCTCGACATCGATGCCGAATTGTTGAAACGTACGCTGGATGATTTCCTTGGCGCGCTCCACATTTCCTGAATTTGCTTTTGAGGATCGATGGTCGAGTAAGTCGAGCGAAAGATTAATTTGTCGGTCTTCGCGCGTAGTAAGCACATGTTCGGCCGGCGTATCCATGATGCCCCTCGACACGGGTTTCCCTTTGATGGGGTTTTGTAATTCATCGTCGACTTCTTCCCCTTCCTCTGGTTCAGGTTCCGGCTCGGGAGACGCATACCGTTCGCTTTCTTCCTCCGACATGCGCCAACCATCATCCTCTTGCTCCTGATGCGCTTTTTTTCCAAATAAACCAATCACCTGTTGGTGAAGGGTAAAGATATGACGGAGCGATGTGTTGAAAATGAGCATGATGCCAGACAAGAGAAGGGCGCAGATGATGACCAAGGCTCCCCAAAACCCGACAAAATGCGGAAGTCCTTGGCCAAGAAATTGACCGAGAAAACCACCGGCAAGGGCGGAGTCGCTTACCATGGGTTTATCTCCGTTGATAAGCAGAATATTCAGAAGAGCATTGAATGACAAAAAGAAAAATCCGAACCCAAGCCCATTCCAGCCCGTGAAACGCCCACGCTCGGGAAAAAGGAGCATGGCGGAAAAGATGATGAAGGCAAGAGGAACGAGAAAACGATCCCAGCCGAAGAATTGCGCCATATTGGCATCGATGGCCATGCCAAAACTGCCGGCGATATTGAATAAGGAAAGCAAAAGCAAGGCGGCCAAGGCCAAGGAAAAGACAATAATAATACCTCGCTTGGTTTCCGGATTGAGGGGAAAAACGGGGGCATCTTCATTTTGCCGTTTTTTTCGGCGGGACATAGGGGATTGTCAGAATGGCGATCCGAACTTGGGAATTTTACTACGAATCAGCATTCGCAGAAAGCAGAAAGCATTAAGTCATAGGCAGAAAAAGAGAAAGGAGTTTCAGAATCCTTACCACTTCATGCTTTCTGCTTAGGGCTTATCGATTTTAACACTTTGTCCACGTACTCTTGACAAAATCCAATTTTTAGGGTATCCTGCTTTCTTCGTTCATTGAAATCGACCCCATATTCATGGCGGAAGAGAGACCGTCACGAAAAACCCCATTTGTTCGCGATTGCCAGATTTATACTGCCTTTTCTCGAGTAAATGGGGTTTTTCGTTGGAATGCCGAGCATTCCGCGATCGCCGACGGGGTTTGCCCGTCGAGAACCCAATCGCAGGAGGAAAAATGGTCGAAACGGTGTTTGTGATTCACCGGCGCCAGGGGCAGATCATTGCCCGTGACGTGAGGATCACGGACAGGCCGATGGCGGCGCCGTTCCCGCCCGAACGCCGCGTCCGCGCCGCCGGCGCGCTGCGCGAGCCGCGGCCCGCCAGGGCCGAGCTCGAGCGCGCAGCCGTCGCCGAGGTGCGCGAGCGCCTCGCCTCCACCCGCACGGTCCCGTCGACCCAGCACCTTGACGGTGCGGCGCTCGGCGGCTGGAGCTCCAATGGTCCGCGCACCCGCGCCGGTCTGCGGCAGACCGCCGCCGCCGTGAACTTCGGCCGTTCCGTCGCCGTCCGCGCATAACTTACGCGCGGCATTTCCCGGGACCTCACCCTGCTTCTCGAGGTCCCGGCGTCACTCGAGACTTGAACCAGCCGGTTCAGATCTCAAGCGGCGCCAACGAAAAACATCCAACTATGATGCAGTCTCGCCGGACTGCATAAAGGAGGTTCCAAATGGAAGGAGACGAGGACTTCAAGCGTCTCGATCTGGACGACGACGGCACCGACTGGAAATACGAACGTCAGTTGGATGCCGAAGAGACCGAGAACGCTCGCGCGTCGCGGGAAGCGGTCAAGGTCCAGGAATACGACGAAGATTGGGAGTGGGACATGACCCCCTTCAACGTCGTCAACCTGGAGGACTTCGCCGATATCGACGACGAGGACATCGACGGTGGGGACTATGGCCCCCGCTGCCAGCGGTTCTCGGAGAACCTGGTGGTCCGGGGCTTGCGCCGCCACCGGTCCGAGCCGGAGCGCGAGTTCATGACGCTCGGGGACGGCAAGGGGTACCGAACCCATGTCCTCGGCATGGACTTGGGCAAGGACCGCAAGACCGGTCTTGTCATCATCGAACGCGTGTGGGAAGTCCATCGCGTTCGGACCAAGCCCCGCGTTCCGCGGGACCGGTTTACCCGGACGCGCGGCAAGCACCGCCGCGGTCTCTGATTCTCTCATCGAGCCAAAGAAGGAGGTGGCCCATGACGTAAGTGAGAATTCGTTAGACACGCCCCCCGGCTTTGATCGATCGCCGACGGGAAACGACATCATCGATTCGGGGAATGACGTCCTCGTAGGCTCGCAACTAAAACGTCCGGTCTGCGCCCACCTGACAAGCGGCGTTTCGTGCCGGAGCAGACGATTCTCTCGTCTGCTCCGGCCCCCACTCCAGTCCCTGATTTGATCCAGGGTCTGAAGCGGGGCCAAAACATTCCCCCGAGAAAAGGATTTTGCGATGGCCAAGCGCCCGCAGAAGACACAATTCGTGAAGGATCGAAGGAAGGATCGCTTCAGTCCGGTCACCATCCGGGCGAACACCCGGCGCAATCCGGTGGCGCGCAATTTGGTCACGGACCGACAGTTCCGTCCGCGCACCATTCCGAGCGGCGCCCGCTATCGTCGTCACCCCAAGTACAAGGAGAGGTTCAAAGAGGATTAGAGGACCTCTCCTCTCACGTCGGTCGCCCCACCCGCGAATCGGGGGCCGACAATTCTCAGGGCTTGATCAGCCCAATAAGGAGGCGGCCGTGACCAATCACGGATTCCGCATCACGCACCGCGGCAAGCCATGATATTGGTTTGCCCACATAAGCCCAGCCGATCGCGTCGCCTTCAGGCATGCGGTCGGCTGGGCTCTCGATTTCGCCCTCTGAAGGGAGATAGAGAATTGGTCGGCCGGACGTCCCGCTTTGGCGGGGTGACTTCCGCGCCGCGAATGTTCCGCGATGCAGCCAAGGCTTCGGCTTCCTCTGCACCGACGGGCATTCACCCCGCTGTACCGTTTCGGCGGTCACCAGCGGTTCTCTGCTCCCTTTCGTGGGTGAGACAAAGACGAATTTCCGTCCGCTGTAAGTCTTGTCGCAAGACAATGAGCGGCGGACAGGCAAGAACCAACATTTGGTTCTTTTTGTATCATCTGGTATTATTGATATCTCCGATAGTCCGGCGAAAGCTGCGGGGCGAGGTATGATTCCGTTGTGTCGATGCCGAGAGCGCGTCCGTCTTAGTGCCGTCTGGCTCTGGGCCGGTCTCTCAAGCGCGTTCGAACGCAGCGATGCAACCCTTCGTAAATCGTGGCCACGCTTTGCAGCTTTCGCTGGGGTATACGGAAAGAAAACCGCTCCTTGTGGGCGGTTTTTTTAATTACCTCTCTAACGATGACCCGTGAACAATTCTTTCCATGTTCCTGCAAAGCGAGCGACTTGATTTGGGTGGTCAATGAGGGTGATGCCGAATTGCGCTTTGAATTCTGAAAACCCTATCCAATCGGCAGGACATCCCGGGGCCCAGTAATTCCCAAAATTGAGAAATTCGATTTTGTTTTTGACGGCATGTTGAAACCAGTAGTCGATAAGGCCTGTTCCCGCCGAAGAATCCTTTGCCGCACGGTGCACAAAGGAAATGGTATGCACCGACTGTTTTGCCTCGGGCATGTCCACGAAAGCAAAGCCTGCCCCGATTTCTTCCGGCTTGCCCTTTTTTACAACCGCAGCCAAATGTACATACGGTCCATGTGCCTCAACTTTCTTGCGTAAAAAATGCGTAAACAAGGCTTTCAAAATGGCATCTTTCGGAGATTTCCAATAGGCATCTAAAAATGCCTGCAGGCCGATTTCTCTTATCTCCCATTGATCTTGTTTCAGCCAGTTTCTTTTGTGGCGCCTCGCATGCTGTGTCCATGTTTTGTCATAATCGGACCTTCCGTCCACTTGAACGAAGCCGCTTCGTTTGAGAGGGCTTTTCGAAATGGTTTCATGCCAGCCCGATGGGAGATCGCGCCGTGTGGTTGGCTGCCACGTGACGCGCCGCAGTGGTCCCTCATGTGCGGAAATGTGCGGTTCGGCGTCTCCCACAAAGTGATCGACGATCACGGGTCCAAGTTGGAATCGAAACCCGACCGCTTTGCCCGCCAAGACTTTTTTAAACCGTTTGTATACGCGAACTTCTTTGTCCACCACAGCTTCGCAGGCGCGCTCCATTTCAAAACCAGGCGGCAGTACTTGTTGGCCACTGTTGAAAATGAGCAAACGGTCGGAGGGAATATAACGCATGTATCTGCATGGTATACGAAATGCGAAATTTCCACGATAAAGCACGAAGGGAAATAGGCATTCGGATACGAGAGGATATAAAATCCTTGACGAGAATTAAAGGAGTTGATACAGTCGCGGAGCAATCAACGATTTTTGGCGGACTTCAGCAAAAAGTTCGCCGAAAAGACGCCTACCCCGCTTGCGGCTGACCTGTCTACAGGGTGGTAAAACCTAAGAAGCCTTCATTGGTTTCCCCGTGTTTACCGTCCGCGCGCAATTGTTTTAAGAAACACATCTTCTCGTTGGAAGATGCGTTTTTCGTTCCTCCCTCCCATCTTATGCCCCAATACCGTCGCCAAGCGCCGACCACGCGAGACCGCCAGTTCTTCACGGCTGTTCCAGAGGCCATGGAATTACCGGATCTCATTGAGGTTCAGCGCCGTTCCTATAAGTGGTTTCTTGAAGAGGGAATCAAAGAGCTGTTCTCCGAGGTGTCACCCGTTCGCGATTTCATCGGTCGCGATCTCGAATTATCCTTTGAAGATTACTATCTGGATGAACCGAAATTCGACGAGAAAACATCGCGTCTCAAGAATGTTACTTTCGAAGCGCCTTTGCGCGTGAAAACGCGTTTGCAAAATAAGCGCAATAATACGATGAAGGAACAGGAAATTTATCTTGGAGACCTTCCGCTCATGACGCCGCGCGGTACTTTTGTCATCAATGGCGTGGAGCGCGTGGTCGTTTCCCAGCTTGTGCGTTCCGCGGGAGCATTTTTTACCGCCGACGTCTATCGTGGCCGCCGCTATTATGGGGCAAAAATCATTCCGAATCGAGGCGCATGGCTGGAATTTGAAACCGATCCAAAAAACGTCATTTGGGTGAAAATAGATCGGAAGCGCAAAGTGGCGGTAAGCTCGCTTTTGCGGGCCTTTGGCGTGCCAACGGACGAGGGGATTATGGATTTGTTTAAGGACATCGATACGCATCCGGTGAATCGATACCTTGAGGCGACCATCAACAAGGACGCGGCAAAAAATGAAGAAGAAGGCCTCATCGAGGTTTACAAACGCATTCGTCCGGGTGATCGCGCAACCGCCGACAATGCCCGTTCGCTCATTCACTCGATGTTCTTCAATTTTGATCGTTATGACTTGGGCAAGGTCGGGCGCTACAAGTTTAATTTGCGCTTCGGCTTGGACATTTCCGATGAAGTGGTCGCTCCGGAAGCCAATCGCATCATCACCAAGGAAGATCTTGTGCACATCGTGCGTGAAATTATCCGTTTGAATATCAGCCAGGAAGAACCCGATGACGTGGACCATCTTGGCAATCGCCGCGTGCGCGCGGTCGGGGAACTCATCCAAGGCCGCTTCCGCGTGGGTCTTGCGCGCATGGAGCGCATTATCAAAGACCGTATGTCCACGCAGGACATCGAAATCCTTTCCCCGGGCCGCTTGGTGAATGCCCGTCCGGTTATCGGCGCCGTGCGCGAGTTCTTCATGTCTTCGCAGTTGTCGCAATTCATGGACCAGACCAATCCTTTGTCCGAGCTCGAGCACAAGCGCCGCTTGTCGGCGATGGGTCCGGGAGGTCTTTCCCGCGAACGTGCAGGGTTTGAAGTGCGCGACGTACATCCCACGCACTATGGCCGCATTTGCCCGATTCAAACTCCGGAAGGTCCAAACATCGGTTTGATCGGCCAGCTTTCTTCTTTTGCCATCATTAACGATTATGGATTTATCGAGACGCCGTATCGCAAAGTCGTAAAAACAAAGAAAAAGGACGGCACGGTTACGGTGCGCGTAACAGACGACGTGGAGTATATCAATGCGTTCAAAGAAGAGCGTTCGGTGACCGTTCCTGCGACCACCTTAATGCATGAGGATGGCAGTTTCCGCGAGGAATATATTGCCGGCCGCAAATTTGGCGAGCCGCAAATCGTCCAGCCGCACGAAATCGACTACATGGACGTTTCGTCCAAGCAGGTTGTGTCCATCGGCACGGCCCTCGTTCCGTTTCTTGAACACGACGATGCGACGCGCGCGCTCATGGGAACCAATATGCAACGCCAGGCCGTACCCACCGTGCGTCCGGAAGCGCCCATTATCGGCACGGGCGTGGAACGTCGCGCCGCCAAGGATTCCGGCCACGTGATTTTGGCCGAAGTCGACGGAGAAGTGACCAAGGTGGACGGCAAGAGGGTTGAAATTCAAGATAAGCAAAAAAACGTGTATGCGTATGAGCTCAACAAGTTCATGCGCTCGAACAATTCTACCGTGATTAATCAACGCCCAAGCGTGTCCCCTGGGCAGAAAGTGAAACGCGGCGACGTATTGGCCGATTCATCCTCCGTGGACCAGGGGGAACTCGCCCTTGGCCAAAACGTATTCGTCGCCTTCATGGCCTGGGAAGGCTACAACTATGAAGACGCCGTCATCATGAGTGAACGTTTGGTTCACGATGACCGTTTCACGTCGGTGCATATTGAGAACTACACCATCGATGTGCGCGACACCAAACTTGGTCCCGAAGTTGTCACCTCGGACATCCCGAATGTGTCGGAAGAAAAATTAAAAAATCTGGATATCGAAGGGGTGATCCGCATTGGCGCCGAAGTAAAATCCGGCGACATCCTTGTCGGGAAAATTACGCCAAAAGGAGAAACAGAACTTTCCGCAGAAGAAAAACTTCTGCGCGCGATTTTCGGAGAGAAGGCTCGTGATGTCCGCGATTCCTCTCTGTACCTTGAACATGGGGAGCACGGCAAAGTGGTGGACATCACCGTATTCTCGCGCGAAGCGGGCGACAAGTTGAATCCGGGGGTTATCAAATCCATTCAAGTGGCTGTCGCGGATCTTCGTAAAATCCAAGTCGGCGACAAAGTTGCCGGCCGTCACGGGAATAAGGGCGTCGTTTCCATCATCGTTCCTATCGAAGACATGCCCTTCCTCTCGGACGGGACGCCGATGGACGTCGTCCTTACGCCGCTTGGCGTCGTATCCCGCATGAACCTCGGTCAAATCCTCGAAGTGCATCTCGGTCTTGCCGCCAATGCCCTCGGATACAATGTGGCCACGCCGGTATTGAACGGCGTATCGCTTGAAACCATTCAAAACGAGCTTGAACGCGCCGGTTTTGCCACGAGCGGTCAAACCACCTTGTTTGATGGCCGCACGGGAGAAGCCTTCGAGCATCAAATTACCGTGGGCTACATGTATGTGCTAAAGCTTGCGCACATGGTGGAAGACAAAATCCACCAGCGTTCCATCGGCCCCTACTCGCTCATTACCCAGCAGCCGCTTGGAGGCAAGGCGCAATTCGGCGGCCAGCGTTTCGGGGAAATGGAAGTTTGGGCGCTCGAAGCATATGGCGCGGCGCACACCCTGCAGGAAATTCTCACCATAAAATCCGACGATGTGCCGGGCCGCGGAAAAGCGTATGAGTCCATCATCAAAGGTGAACCGATCCGCAAGGTGAATATCCCGGAATCGTTCAATGTGCTTATTCGCGAGTTGAAAGGTCTGTGTTTGGATGTTGAACTTATGAAAGACGGGTCCAAGGTTGAACTTGGAACGGTCACCAAAAAGGAATAACTATGTTTCCCAAACCAGACACACTCAAAACGACCGACTTCGATTCCATTCGCTTGCGCGTTGCGTCCCCGGATGTCATGCGTGGATGGAGCCATGGCGAAGTCTTGAAGCCGGAAACCATCAATTACCGCACCCAGAAGCCGGAAAAATCCGGTCTGTTCGCGGAAGAAATCTTCGGGCCGTCCAAAGATTGGGAATGTTATTGCGGCAAGTACAAAAAAATCCGCTTCAAGGGCATCGTTTGCGATAAATGCGGCGTGGAAGTGACCCAGGCCATCGTCCGTCGCGAACGCATGGGCCATATTGAGCTCGCGGCTCCCATTTCCCACATTTGGTTCTTGCGCGGCGTGCCTTCCAAAATAGGCACCGTGCTTGACATGTCCATTCAGTCGCTTGAAAAAATCATTTATTTCGGCAGCTTCATCATTACGGACGTCAATCAGACCGCCTTGGAACAAACGCAGGAACAAGTGAAACAGGAATATAAAAACAAGAAGAAAATGCTGGAAGGCGAGTTCATGCGCGACAGCGGACGCCTCGGCGAAAAGTTTGCCGGCGATGAGAAGAAAATCGCTCATGAACTGAAAGCGCTTGAGGCTCTTCGCGATAGCAAGCTGGCGGAATTGGAGGAAGATTTCACGATCGTTGATCAGGATCTCAAGGATTTGAAGGTCATGAAAATCATTCCAGAGACGACTTATCATGAATGGTCGCTGAAATACGGCCACATTTTTGAGGCATCCATCGGTGCGGAAGCGATCAAGGAAATGCTTGGCCGCGTGAATATCACCGAAACGATCAAGATATTGGAAACCGAATTGGAACATGCGTCGGCCGCCAAACGCGATCGCGTCATGCGCCGCTTGAAGCTCATGAAATCATTTGAAAAGAATGATTTACAGCCCGCGTGGATGATTCTGGACGTCTTGCCCATTATCCCGCCGGATTTGCGACCGATGGTTCCGCTTGATGGCGGCCGTTTCGCCACGTCCGATTTGAACGATTTGTATCGCCGTGTCATCAATCGCAACAATCGCCTGAAACGTTTGAAGGAATTGAGCGCGCCGGAAGTGATTTCGCGCAATGAAAAACGCATGTTGCAGGAAGCGGTGGACGCGCTGATCGATAATAGCGCCCGTCAAAGCAAAACCGTCATTGCGGCAACCGGCAAAAAGCGTCAGCTGAAGTCGCTGGCAGACCAGCTCAAAGGGAAACAAGGCCGCTTCCGTCAAAACCTGCTCGGCAAACGTATCGACTATTCTGGCCGCTCGGTCATCGTGGTCGGTCCGTACTTGAAATTGCATCAATGCGGCATCCCAAAGAAAATGGCGCTTGAACTCTTCAAGCCTTTTGTTATTGCCAAACTTATTGAACGTGAATATGTTCACAATATCCGCTCGGCAAATCGCTTCATTGAAAGCGATCGTCCGGAGACATGGGACATCTTGGAAGAAATTACCAAGGACGCTTTCGTCCTGTTGAATCGCGCGCCAACCCTGCACCGCCTCGGCATTCAAGCCTTCCGTCCCCTTCTTATTGAAGGCAAAGCAATTCAAATCCATCCGCTTGTCTGCGAAGCGTATAATGCCGATTTCGACGGCGACCAGATGGCCGTACATGTGCCGCTGACGGAGGAAGCGAAGCGCGAGGCAGGAGAGCTTATGCTTGCCACCAAAAACTTGCTGAAGCCGGCGCACGGGGGTCCCGTGGCAACGCCGGGGAAAGATATTGCCTGGGGCATTTTCTCCACCACCATGGCATTGGACGCGATGCCCGCGGACGAAAAGATGTTGAAAACTTTTGCCAATGAAGCCGATGCCATTTACGCCTATCAGGCTCAAATTATCGGCTTGCGCGACTGGATTCGTGTGCGTATGGATGATGAAATCATCGTAACGACGCCAGGCCGTCTTATTGTGAACCAATCGCTTCCCGCGGATCTGCCCTTCATGAATCAAACCATGGGCAAAAAGGAATTAGCGAATGTCATTCGCTATGTTTTGGAAATCCAAGGGCTTGAAAAGACCGCAGAGTTTCTCGATGTGCTGAAAAATATTGGATTCAAGTACAGCACCAAGGCCGGCTATTCCTGGGGCATGAGCGATTTGCCCACCATCAGGGAAAAACCAGCTCTCCTTTTGGAAGGGGATCAGCGCGTGCGCGAAGTGGAAGAGTTTTACGCGCAGGGCCTGCTTACCCATGCGGAACGCCATGCGTCCATCATCAAAATTTGGAATGAAATAAAAGATCGTTTGGCCGATGTTTCCAAGAAAGCATTGCCCAAGGACAACCCGGCTTACACCATGATTGAATCCGGCGCGCGCGGAACCTGGGGCCAGATGACCCAGACAGTGGGCATGAAGGGTTTGGTCGCGAACCCTTCCGGTGACATTATCGAATTGCCGGTGAAGTCGTCCTACAAGGACGGCTATGATGTGCTGGAATTCTTCATCTCTTCGCACGGGGTGCGCAAAGGGTTGACGGATACGGCTCTTCGCACGGCCAATGCGGGGTATTTGACGCGGCGTCTGGTTGATGTCGCGCAGGATGTCATCGTGCGCGGGGAAGACTGCGGGGATGATCAAGGCGTGACCTTGACGAAAAAGGAATCTGACGAAATCGGCGAACCCTTGCTCGTGCGTATTCTCGGTCGCTACACGCTTTCGGATATTGTGAAGCCTGGCGGGCGCAAAGTCCTTGTCCATGCGGGTGAAATTATCACGGAAGATCATATTCGCGAAATCGAAACGGGAAAAACGGATCTCGAACAGGTGCATGTGCGCTCGGTTATGACCTGCAAGGTGCGCCGCGGCGTGTGTCAGAAATGCTATGGCTATGATTTGGCTTATGGAAAGCCGGTAAAGCTTGGAACGGCCGTCGGCATCGTGGCCGCGCAGTCCATTGGCGAGCCGGGGACCCAGCTCACCATGCGCACCTTCCACACGGGGGGCGTTGCCGGCAAGGATATTACCCAGGGTTTGCCGCGCGTGGAGGAATTGTTTGAAGTGCGCACGCCGAAAACGAAGGCGGTTATGGCCGAAGTTGCAGGCAAGGCGCATATCGAAACGGCGGCGCGGGAAATTGTGCAGGCGGGGAGCGGCAAGCAAATCCTCGATGCGCGTCCTGGTCAGAAAACGGTTCGCATCGATTATCGGGGCACGGAGGAAGCCACCTATGTGGTCGGTAAAAAGGCGGAGTTGGAAGTGAAAGATGGGCAGAAAGTTAAAATAGGCCAAATCCTTGCAACCTCGGGCAAGGAACCGTTCATTGCCGAGCAAGATGGCGTGGTCTCCTTGAAAAAACAGGGCGTTCTTGCCGTCGTCTATGAGGAAGCCAAGTCGCGCGAGTACGTCATTCCGCCCGGCTTCACCCTCTATGTGAAAGAAGGCGATGAAATATTGGCTGGCGATGCACTCACCGACGGCGCCTTGGATTTGCAGGTCCTCTTCAAGTGCAAGGGCCGGGACGCGGTGCAAAAGTACTTGTCCAAAGAAACGCAATTCATTTATGCGTCCCAGGGCCAGAAATTGAACAATAAGCACATTGAAATCATCATTCGCCAATTGTTCAGTCGCGTGCGGGTTATTGATCCGGCCGACACGGATTTGTTGCCGGGAGAAACGATTGAGCGCGCCACGTTCGATGATGCGAATGACGATGTCGGCAAAGGAAAAGAGAAGGCAAGCGCCGAAAACTTATTGCTAGGCATCACCAAAATATCGCTCTCCACAGATTCGTGGCTCTCGGCCGCTTCCTTTCAGGAAACGGCCAAGGTGCTTATCAATGCCGCCGTCACGGGCAAGGTTGATAAGCTCATGGGCCTGAAGGAAAACGTCATCATCGGCCGCCTTATTCCGGCTGGTACCGGTTTCGGCGTCGATTCAACCGTGGATCTTGTGCCGGAAGCGAAAGCAAGACAAAAAGAGGAATCCGCGTAGACGCAGAATGCAAAAACCCCGGCATTATGTCGGGGTTTTTGCATTCTGCTTTAGCTGTCGTGACAATTCATTCGCTTGATACAGGTCGGCTTGTTGTTTTGCGTTGACGGATAGATGACTTCACGATAAGATTTTCCCGTATGAAAGGCATAAAAAAACAGATATTCCAGTACACGGCTTTGTTTGAGGAGGACGCAAAGCAGGGTGGGTATACAGCAACGATTCCGGAGCTTCCTGGTTGTATTTCCGAGGGTGATACGTTTGAAGATGCTTTGCGAAATATCCAAGAAGCGGCGATTTTATATCTTGAAATGGCTGGGGAAAAACATTTCTATTCTTCAAAAAATAGACATAGGCGTTTTATCCTTGCTCCGATTGACGTGGTGGTTTAGCCCTATGTCCCGATTACCGGTCATGATTCCAAAGGATGCGATACGCGTCTTGGAAAAGGCCGGTTTTCTGTTTTTAAGACAAAGAGGGAGCCATCGCATGTACACAAAAGGAAATATCTTGCTGATTGTCCCGTTTCACTCCCATGACATGCGCCCAGGGACATTGCGACACATCATCAAACAAAGCGGTATGAGTGTTCAGGAATTTTGCGATCTCATTTAGCATGATCCCCATGGCCCGTCATTCTCACTGGCACAATATTCAACTTGGAAAAGGGAAGGCCGATGCCAAGCGCGCCGGTATTTTCGCGAAGCTCGCGAAAAACATTACGGTAGCGGCGCGCGAGGGCGGGGGAGATCCAATGTATAATTTTAAGTTGCGCATGGCCATCGATTCTGCCAAGGCAGTAAGTTTACCTCGCGAGAATATCGAACGCGCCATTGCGCGTGCCGTGGGCGGAGAAGGGGTGGCTTTGCAAGAAGTCGTGTATGAAGGGTTTGCCCCGGGAGGCATTGCTGTCCTCGTGCGTTGCCTCACGGACAATCCAACGCGTACGGTTTCCGAAATAAAAACCATCGCCTCCAAAAACGGCGCTTCTATCGGCGCGCCGGGAAGCGTCATGTGGATGTTTGAGCGTAAGGGAGTGATGAGTATTACGAACGCGAAGAATAAACAGGGCCGCGACGCGCTGGAATTAACGCTCATTGAGGCGGGAGCGCAAGACATCGTGCCCGAAGGCGAGAACGGATTGCGTCTTGTGTGCGAACCGGCATATGTAAAAAAACTCATGGAAGCCGTTGAATCGCTTGGGCTAAAGGCCGACGCGTCGGGATTTGATTATGTCGCCAAGACGACAGCCGTGCCCGAGGACATGGAGCGCGTGACGAAATTCGTTGAAGCGCTGGAAGAAAATGATGATGTGGACGCCGTCTTCACGAATGAAGCATAGACAGGGTACACTAGGTCTATGAATAAAGTGATTCTCGGGCTTGATCCTGGCTTTGGCCGACTTGGTTTCGGCGCAATTTCAATCGAACACGGCAAAACCAAGGTTCTTGACTATGGCGTCATCACGACATCCCCGCATTCGGCATTTAGCGATAGACTGGTTCAAATCGCCGGCGATCTCGAGGAGCTTATTCGCCAACTCAAACCTTCAAAAATCGTTGTTGAAAAATTGTTCTTTGCCAAAAATGCGAAAACGGCCATGCAAGTTGCGGAAGCTCGAGGAGTGATCGTGTTCGTCATTGCTCGCCACCGCATTCCTCTTTTTGAATACACGCCCGCTCAAGTGAAAAACGCGGTGACGGGTGATGGGAAAGCAGACAAAAAGGCCGTGACAAAAATGATAAAATTGCTTTTACACCTGAAAAACGCTCCAAAAATAGATGATGCCTCCGATGCGCTCGCGATTGCCCTGACAGCATCAGTTTTTTGTTAGTTTTGTATTATAATCGTCGATTATGCCGACAACACGCTTTGCCACATCCCGCAATTCATTATCGCCCCCGAACATCCCGACCTTTTTCTTTAATGCCTCACGCAAGGAATCGCGCGCATGGTCCATGACCTTTTTCCGATCAAATGTATTTTCTTTCCACGTTTCACTTGCACGTTGTTCCATACCCAATCTTTCTGTCAATTCTTCTCGTATCTCCCTTACTCGTTTTTTCCCGGCTTCTTTTTCTTTTTCCAGTTCTGTCTCCAGCCGTTTTACTTTCGCTTCCAATCCCTCTTTTTCTTCCTTGCCCGCTTCTGTTTCCCCCTCGATCTTGACGCGAAGCGCTTCCGATTCTTTTCTCATGCGTTCGGTATCTTGGACGATATCGCGCGCATCGCGTCTTGCTCGGCGCAATAAATTGATGGCCTGTGCGGTCGTGTACACGTGAAATTCACCATCCGGACTACGCACATCGAACGCCCGCTCGGCTTCAATCTGCGGCTTGGACAATCGTTCAAGCAGATGCGCGTATTCGCTGTCCACCGCGCGCATATTTTGCCCGGGCTCCACCCATGCTCCCAGCTTGGATTCCTTCCAGCCGATCTTTTCAAGAGCCTTTGGCATTTTCATCTTTGGATTTTCTTCTGACGGTTTCCCGCCTAATCCGGCATCTAATTTTTGATGAGCCAGTTGCAAATTATACAGAGCGCCCTGTCCTTCAAACAGCTTGGTGATAAGGGCTTCGGATGTTGGAAACGCTTCGATCAATGCGCCTACTTCCGGGCCATTCTCACCTGAAACCCCATGGCTATAATTAGCCATCAATGCATTATAGTTTCTTTCCATGTTTTCCAGATCCATTTTTAACACCCATGATACGCTTTCTTGAGGGAGATTTTCCGGAAGACGTGCCCTGAAAGAGTATTTTTCTGATTGGCTCTGCACCCATTTTTTTGCGCCAAAACCACCGGATTCATTCGCCGTTTTCAATAAATGCGATGGCGGACTTGACTTGTTAAGTTCATAGTCGCTGTTAGTAAATTCACGGGAAGTGTTTGGCATGGTGATGCCATGCAAAACATACTCGCCGAGGATTTTTTGCGCCAAGCGATTCGTGACTTCCGGGCTTGCTTCATTCTTTTTAAGACTGATACCATAGCCACTCGTCTCGTTTAGATGCTCACGCAATTGTTCAATATACGCGCGTATTTGAATCGATGCTTCTACGATCATCGCTTCATCATGCTCATCTGCCAATGACATTTCAAGCACGGATCGATTAACTTCAAAGGCCAGCCGTTCACGGGCGAGATGCGATTCAAGCAGGGGAAGCTGTTCCTTAAACGATCGAAGACCTTCATTGACAAGCTGTTGCCAGTGCCAAGTTTCGGGATTTTGGTACTGGATTTTCAATCCGGTTCTGACTGCCGCACTTTTAAAATCCCATAGGTCTCTCCCCGATGGGTTCACCTCTTCCAAAATGGCAAGTTTGGCGCGAAGGTTGGCAATGGAAGTCTCTGTTTTTTTCAAGCGCATTTCCGCAAGCGGGCGCATGATAAATTCGACGATTTCCTGCTTTGCTGCTTTCTCGCGGGCTTCCGGAGAGTTCGGATCAAACTCAATGCCGCGCACGAGCGGGCTTTCCGTCAATTCTTTGTAGCGGCGTTCAAAGGCCGTTTCTTCGCCTTTGTGTTTTTTCTTGATGGCTTCAAGCGCATCGACGGTGGCGGCTTGGACTTTATCGAATAGCCTGTCGTGAAGCTTTTGGAGTTCTTCCATCTTGGCATGGAGCTCCTTGGTTTTGAATTCTATGAGAGCGAATTTACGAAGAGCCTCGCCCGTTTTTCGCAAAGCATCAAGCGCCTCTTGAATTTTTTCCGGAGGGGCAATGCCGGTTTCCATTTCTCCAGCTTCCCATATTTCCTCAAATTTGTTGTCCTCAACGAACGCGTCGTCGGCTCGGAACGCGGCATAGACCGTTTGCAGCTGTTCGGCCCGCGCCGCCGTTTCGGCTGACGCCATTTTTTTCGTCCGGGTTGTTTCGGCTTCTTCATGCACGGCAGCCCGTTGCGCCGCAGTTGCGGCCGCTTCCGCTTCCGCAATCAACTGGTCTACATCGGACAATTTTTCCCGTGAAGGAGCTTTTTCTGACCCTTTATTATTCCCAGGATCCTTTGGCATAGATGTTGGAAAAGGCAAAGTTAAATATATCAAAGCATAGCATAGTTGATTGTGGAGCGGGTGGCGGGAATCGGACCCGCGACTACTCCTTGGAAGAGAGTCGTTTTACCACTAAACTACACCCGCCTATTTCCTTTGCCGATTTAATTTATGTCATTTTTTCCTCTCCGGCAAGAGATGTAATAGCATTTCCTTGTTCGCTCCTTTGTTGCCTGTAATTGGGGAAAGCGTTTGCCCGACCGTTTCAAGTCCAAGCGTGCGCAGATATTCGATGACGCCAGCGACAATGCTCTCGACATGCTCTAACGGCAATGTGCCTTTGCGAAGCAAGGAAGGGTTGGCTTCGTAATGAGGTTTTAAAAGCGCGACGATGTGGCCCATCGGTTTTAAATTATGCAAGGCATTCTCCGCCAATTTCTCGAGCTTTGTCCACGAAGTGTCTATGGAAATGAAATCCATTTTTTCCGGCAATTCAACATGCATGGCATTCATGCGTTCCATGACGACGACGCGCGCGTCGTTGCGCAATTTCCAATCCAGTACGCCATAACCCGTATCAATTGCATAGACTTTTGCCGCGCCATTTTGTAGCAAACAATCTGTAAATCCGCCCGTGGAACAGCCGAAATCCGCGCAGACGAATCCGTGGACATCGAGATGAAATGTGGCAAGCCCATGAGCAAGCTTCTGCGCGGCGCGGGAAACGAAAGGCATACATTGGCCGCGGCGAGTATAGCATCTCTCCTGATCAAAACAAGCGGCCCGTTTTCTCGATATCCCTATGAATCAATAAGGATATTGAATTGCCGGATCAAGAGCGAGCGGTCCACCGTCTATATACGTTTGATATGTCTGACGTGATAAAATGACGCTGTATTGAGCGAAATCAAAATGGAGAGTGGCGGCAATTTCTGCAGAAACGGCATACTGTACGGCGTGGCGGATGAAAAGACGAGCTCCCGTAGGCAATTCAAGAAGGCCGAGAGTTCCTGTTGGGTGAACCGTTGCATTGATGTCCGGACCGACGGAGTAATTCAGAAAAAATACGTCGGGAATATCCATAACGCGTTTCGCCCAACTTGGTCCATAGAGTGTCGCGGCGAGATCTTCTGTTTTAATCCAGCGCAAAACGCCGCCAGGTTCCACCGCATAGACATGGGGATCGGTCGTGATTTTTACGAGACTGGTTCCCGGACGTACGGTAACGTTTTTTCCAAGCGCATGGGAAGCCATGGCATTTGTGTCAATCACTCGGATGTCGGAAAAATCCTTGAACCAGGTGTAGAAAACAGCCGAAGACGGAAAAGCATGGCGCTGACCATCAATACCGAGAACATAGACGGCCGCATCAACGGTTGTTGAAGGATTACCGTCGTCTGCGAGTTTTACCAAAGAGCCGCGACCAAGAACAGGCGCGGGAACAGGAACAATCGTAGGGGTGAGAGCTGGAAGAGCCGCGGTCTCTTCCGCATGTGCAGTAAGGGCATCCAAATTCCACCGCTGTGTGGCATCGCTACTTATGCTTACATATCGATAGGCTCCCGAGCCCGTATAGGGCACAATAGTTTCCGTTCCAAAACCCAAGAGGTCACCCTTGGTAGCGATTTTGATAAAGGCCGCATCATAAAAGTCGACGGAATAACGAGCGCCGTATTGCAAAAGCTGATAGGTTAAGGTCAAATCGCCGTTTACGGATTTTCCAAAATCGAGCGTGGTGCTTGTGTATCTGTCCAAAAAAGAAGCATATTGGCCGTCGGGCGCTCCGAGGATATTTTGCGGCTGATAGACTTGATTGGAAGCTGAGTACACGGCTGTTGCGTAGACACTCTTTGTTGCAGCATGAGCTAAGGGAGCTGCAAACAAGAGGGAAAGCACAGCCAGAGAAAATATTCGGCGCATAGGCTAGAGAAGGGAATTGATCCTAGTATAGCACTTTTGAATCCATGTTAAGTAAATCAAAATGTCCATTGCCTCTCGAAATGAAAAACCGACCATCTCTGGTGCCGGGGGACAGAATTGAACTGTCGACACGTGGATTTTCAGTCCACTGCTCTACCACTGAGCTACCCCGGCCTGTTTGTGCTTCTAAAATGGCGATCTTTCGGTTTGCTCCTGCGGTTCTCGTCGCGCACCAAAATCTCATCCTTTTAGAAGCACAAACCTTGCACCAAAGACGATCGGTTTTTTCTTTTTCAATTTTCTTCCTTAAACCTTCTTGATCCTTGAATCTTCTCATCTTCACTGATCGCAGATCACGAGCGATTATCTACCAATCCTTTTGCGCCCTTCGATAAAAACTCCCTTCGAGGGTCTGAGGACCCCTCAGGGTCTCGAAGGCAGGGCATTTGACTGAACGGACTCTTTTGCTTCAGATTTCGCCGCCCTATGGTGGGCGTGGATGGAATCGAACCATCGACCTCGACATTATCAGTGTCGCGCTCTAGCCATCTGAGCTACACGCCCATGAATGGCGGCGAAATAATAAGGAGAACATTCTTTCCATCATTGAATGTGGCCATATCTTAGGGAAAACCAAGCAATGGGTCAAGTGTTTCAAACGAAAAACCGCCACAAAGGGCGGAATTTTTCGTATGAGACCAAATCATCTGCTAAGTGATTGCAACGTGTTGCGAGGATTTCGTTTCTGTCGCTTGCGCGACGATCAACCGAGGCTGATCTCGACTTGGATAGAGATCGTGAGATCTCATTTTTCCCTGAAAGGAGGTGATCCACCCACAGCTTCCGCTACGGGTGCCTTGTTACGACTTCGCCCCTATCATCGGTTTTGCCTTCCGCCGCCCTACGGCGACGTTCGGGCACCCCCGACTCTCTTGGCGTGACGGGCGGTGAGTACAAGACCCGAGAACGTATTCACGGCCGCGTGGCTGATCGGCCGTTACTAGCGATTCCGGCTTCATGAAGGCGAATTGCAGCCTTCAATCTGAACTGAGGTCGGCTTTCGTGGGATTGGCTCCAGCTCGCGCTTTGGCAACCCATTGTACCGACCATTGTAGCACGTGTGTAGCCCCGGACGTAAGGGCCATGCTGATTTGACGTCATCCTCGCCTTCCTCCTTCTTGCGAAGGCAGTCTCCTGCGAAAAGAGTAACGCAGGACAAGGGTTGCGCTCGTTACCCCACTTAAGGGAACAGCTCACGCCACGAGCTGACGACAACCATGCAGCACCTAGATAGCACCCTCGAAGGCGGCCACCGTTTCCGGCGGCTTGCAGCTATCTTTCAAGCCCGGGTAAGGTTCTTCGCTTGTCGTCGAATTAAACCACATGCTCCACCGCTTGTGCGGGTCCCCGTCTATTCCTTTGAGTTTTAATCTTGCGATCGTACTTCCCAGGCGGAGTGCTTAATGCGTTAGCTTGGTTAACCGACACCGGGAGGGTCGAAACTCCCAGTATCTAGCACTCATCGTTTAGGGCGTGGACTACAGGGGTATCTAATCCCTTTCGCTCCCCACGCTTTCGTCCCTGAGTGTCAGGACTGTTCCAGTGCATTGCCTTCGCCTTTGGTGTTCTTACTGATATTAACGCATTTTACCGCTACACCAGTAATTCCATGCACCTCTCCCAGCCTCTAGCTTGGCAGTATCGCACGCAGCATCTGGGTTGAGCCCAAATATTTGACGCACGACTGACCATGCCACCTGCGGACCCTTTACGCCCAATGATTCCGGATAACGCTCGAGGTCTCTGTATTACCGCTGCTGCTGGCACAGAGTTAGCAACCTCTTATTCTTCGGGTACCGTCATTTGTTCGTCCCCGATAAAAGCTATTTACGACCCGAAGGCCTTCATCTAGCACGCGGCGTCGCTCCTTCAGACTTTCGTCCATTGAGGAAGATTCTCGACTGCAGCCACCCGTAGGTGTCTGGGCAGTGTCTCAGTCCCAGTGAGGGGGATCACGCTCTCACGTCCCCTACCCGTCATAGCCTTGGTGAGCCATTACCTCACCAACAAGCTGATAGGACATAGGCCCCTCCCGAAGTGCCGAAGCTTTCATCACGACGTTTACCGTCGGGACAGTATCGTGTATTAGTCCCGCTTTCGCGGGATTATTCACGTCTTCGGGGCAGGTTACCAATGTGTTACGCTCCCGTCTGCCACTTACTCATTATTGATATAATCTCAAATGAATTCGTGCGACTTGCATGCCTTAGACACGCCGCCAGCGTTTATCCTGAGCCAGGATCAAACTCTTAGAAAAATCTGAAATTTCATCAAATTTATTTCAGATTTTTTCCTTGTTCTTGCGAACAAGTTCTGTCTACTTTATTCCTTGCTAAACGTTGCAATCACACAGAAGACAATTTCTTCTTTGTGAAGTGGTCTCAATTGTGAATGTGCGCCAGGTACAACTTCAGTCCCAACAGAAAACTCATTCGGATGCGGAGGCAAGCAAGGCCGGCCCTATCGCCGCGAATGAGTCTTTGAAGTTTCTGTAAGTAACTCGTACAAACTGGTGGCCGCATTTTATAGATCGCCGGAAAATGTGTCAAGGGCGGCTGGAATCCCTGTAAACAGGAAATAGAAATGTCCGGGTATACGGGAATTAGAAATGTCCGGTTTTGAGAGAGGAAGTCGGGACAAGGGTGGAAAGCCGCCGTGGGGGTTTGGTGGGTGCCTGCGTTCGTCGAATGTGTTTTGGAACGATCTTGAAGGACGTCGTCCTGCCCCGAATGGCAATGGAAACCTGGTGGTCGACATGTGTCCTCACGATGGCAGAATCCCTTGGACGGATCGCAATTCCTGGAGTGGCGAGCATCTGGTACCAGATCGCCTCGTGCGAGATGGTGAAGTCGTGCTGCACCACCCGTTCGTCTTCCCTGCAGAAGAGGTTGTCGATGCGATGCCTTTCTTGAACCGTGAGTGGCCGGTGCAGGTCGCCGGTCTCGCGCGGGAGACGTGCGAACCGTCGGTTGAAGTCGGAGACGAATACGTCTGTGAGGAAGCGGTTTGCTTTCTCGACGGTCGAGATCCCTTGGAGACGAAGCTCTTTGACGAGCCGGTCCTGGAGGGTCTTGAACAGTCGTTCCACTCGGCCCTTTGCCTGGGAAGAATTGGCGAAGACGACCGAGACGCGCAGGTTCTCCATCACTCGGGCGAACTGAGTCTTCACGTCCGGGTTCTCAAGGATCGTCTCCTGGTTCATCTTGTATGTGGAGAACTTGTCGACGTATATCCCCTGCGGAAGCCCATATTGCAGGGCATATTCCTTCCAGAAGCCGAGAACGGGGAGTACACCCTCATGTTCCCTGAAAGAGAGGGAGAGAACCCGTCCGGAGGCGTCGTCAATCGCCGCAAGAAGACAGAGTTCACCGGTGCCGCCCCGATCTTCGAACCAATGGTGGTACGAGCCGTCGAACTGTACGAGCTCACCGAAGCTGGCCCTCGGTTCGCGCCAATGGCGATGGGTGACCGCCTGCGCGGTCCGTTTTGGTTCCTTGAGCCCGAGCTCGACCATGATCCGGCCGATGGTCTTTGGGTCACGGTCGAACCCGTGGATCTCCGCAAGTTTCTCCGCGGCGAACGTCTGTGTGAAGTCATGATATCGGGAGACAAGCAGTTCCTCGATGCGCTTGCGTTCCTTTAATGGGATGCGGTGGTTCCCGACGCGGCCGCGCGTTCGATGAGCCAATGCATCGCTTCCTCCGAGTCGGACGATATTCTTCAAGCGACGGACGGTGCGGTCCGTCACTCCGAGCAGGCTGGCTGCGCCCACCGACGACAGCTCTTTCGCCATCACACGGGCAATGATCTCGGCCTTCTTGAGTTCTTTCGATGACATGCGAGTGGTGAAATGCATACCCCAGCACCTTAGCTGAGGCGGACATTTCTATTTCCCGCAAACCGGACATTATCAAAGTCCGGTTACAGTAAAAGCGTGGATACACGGTTCACTCTTGACGTGGGGCATTGACATATTCTTAGAAATAAGGTATATTGCCACCGCAAAAACAGCACGAAGGGAAATGAGGTCGAATTTCCGCCGATGCCAAGATTTGCAGGTAATTCATCTTATTTCCCACACTATGAACGGTGTTATCAAGACTCTCCGCGACCGTGGCTTCGGCTTCATCGCTCCGGAAGGTGGCGAGAAGGACGTGTTCTTCCACGCCACAGAAGTGAAGAGCGAAGGCGGCTTTGAAGCGCTTCGCGAAGGCACCAAAGTGACTTTCGACCTCGCCGAGTCCGACAAGGGCCCGAAAGCGGTCAATGTCATGATTGTCGCATAAGCGACGTCTTTGCAAAAATGCCCCGCAAGGGGCGTTTTTGCTTTGCGTAAGATCATTCACGATGGATGCCATCGCTCGAGATGACATCATTATTTGGTTATTCTTGCAGATTCATAGTAAATTGCTGTTCATGATCCCTCTGCTCGAAATCAAAACTCTCAGCAAAACCCTCGGCGGCCGCGTTCTATTTGACGAGGCTGATTTCATCGTGGCTGAAGGGCAGCGCATCGGCGTCATTGGGCGCAATGGGGCTGGAAAAACAACCTTGTTTCGTTTGATTCTCGGTCAGGAAAAGCCGGACACGGGCACGGTTCATTATTTAGACGGGTTACGACTTGGATGGGTGGAACAGCATGAATCGTTTGCGTCGGGCGAAACGGTGCTTGGATTTTTGGAACGCACAAGCGGGAAAGCGGCATGGGAATGCGGCAAGCTGGCGGCGCGATTCCAATTGAAGGGATTATTGCTTGGACAATCATGCCTCGCTTTATCAGGCGGTTTTCGCATGCGTGTAAAACTTGCGGCCATGCTCTTGCGCGATCCGAATCTCTTACTGCTCGATGAACCGACCAATTATCTTGATTTAGCGACCTTATTGTTATTGGAAGAATTCTTGCGTTCTTTTCGCGGGGGATACATGGTCATTTCCCATGACCGCCAATTCCTCAAGAACACATGCTCCCAAACGCTGGAAATCGAGAACGGCCATATTCGTTTTTCTCCGACACCGCTTGAGACCTATTTGGCGCAAAAAGAAAATGAATTAGCGTGGAAACTGAAAACGAATAAAAAAATCGAACTCGAACGGCAACGCATGCAGGGATTCGTCAATCGATTTCGCGGCACGCCGACCAAGGCAACCCAAGTCTTGGAGCGTGTGCGACGCATCGACAAACTTCAGACGATTGAGATCGAGCATTCTCTGCCCGTTCCGCGCATGCATCTTCCATACCCGCCGACAACAAAAGGTTTTGCCATGCGTACGACGCGTCTTTCCATCGGTTATCCAGCGCACACCGTCGCGCACAACATCGATCTTGATATTCAACGAGGCGAGCATGCGGTCATCGTCGGCGACAACGGTCAGGGCAAAACCACGCTTTTGAAAACGATCGCGGGTTTCCTGCCGCCGATTTCAGGTTGGTATACGTGGTGGCCGAAAGCGAGCGTCGGTGTCTATACGCAACACGTGCAGGATATGCTGATGCCCGAAGAAACGGTTGAAGCCTATTTGCGTCGTCAGTCTCCTCTCGATATCAAACAGGATGACGTATTGCGTATGGCCGGGGATTTCCTCTTCCGCGACGACGATTTGGAAAAACCAACCAAGGTTTTATCAGGAGGAGAAAAGGCGCGCTTGTGTCTTGCCGGCATTTTGCTACACCGCCATTCCGTTCTTTTGCTTGATGAGCCGACCAATCATCTGGATTTTGAAACAACGGAAGCTTTTGCGGCCGCCTTGCGCGAGTATCCGGGAACCGTGGTCTTTATTTCGCATGATCGAACCTTCGTGCAAATCGTTTCGGATCGCATCCTTGAAGTGCGAGACGGCGTCGTGCGCCAGTATCCACGAACGTATGAAGAGTATGTCCAAGACATGGAATCACGCTTAGAAGACGACTTAGGTGGCAGCGCATTTCTCCCCTTTTCTCCTCCCGCGGCGGATCAGCCTTTGGCTAAGAAGGGGAGATTAGGAGAGGTTGACGCGAAGGAAAAGGCTCGCGTCCGCCATACCCAATGGCAAGAAAAGAATCGAGAACGCGCGCGTTTGGAAAAAGCCATGGTCCAGTGGGACAAGAAAAAGAGCAAGCTCATGGCATTTTTCTTCGATCATCCGCTCGACTATGATCCGGAAAAACGCAGACAGCTTGAGGAGACGAATAGAGAACTCGGGCATTTGGAAGAACAGTGGTATGCATTACAACAGACAATTCAAGAATTGAAATAAAGCAAATGACGATGCGCTTTTAAGATGCTGCGTGCTTTCCCGCCACCATTCCTGTTGCCCAAGATGCCTGCAAGTTGTAGCCGCCCGTGAATCCGTCCACATCAAGAATTTCTCCCGCAAAAAACAATCCAGGACATCGTCTTGATTCCATCGTCAACGGATTTACTTCGGACAGATTTACCCCTCCCGCCGTAACGAATTCGTCTCCCGCGCCGCGACCGACGGCGTGAAGGGTGATTTTTTTGAGCCAGGCGACGATGGTTCCTATTTGGACTTTGTTCATGTCCGCCGCATTCGTGTCGCCCGCGATGGCGGTTTGCGCACAAACCGTTTCGGCCAAGGATTTGGGGACGAAGCCTGCGAGGACGTTTCGTACAGCCTTTTTGCCATGCATCTGAAACGAATCCGTCAAACGTTTCGCAAGCACGCCAGCGGTCTCATCGGGAAAAAGATCGATAGAAATCGGCATGGGATGCGCCGCATCATACATTTCAAATGCCGCGAGGCTGGACAAAGCGAAAACAGCCGGGCCGCTGATGCCTTTGTGGGTGAAGAGAAATGGTCCTGTCCAATGAGCCTCCTCTCCTTTTGAAGGGGAGGTTGGGAGGGGTTGGCGCATGGCGGCGACGGTGGTGCGTTCAAAAGAGACGCCGGACAATTCTTTGGGCCATGTTTCCTGGGTAAAAAATGAGTTCAAGCTTGGAGCAAGCGGGGTAATGGTATGACCGAGCGATTCGGCGAAGGCGTATCCGTCTCCCGTGGAACCGGTTTGGCGATATGCCTGGCCGCCCGTCGTGAGGATGACGCGGTCGACGATGAGCTGTTTCTGTTCTTTGAAGTCGACGAAGAAATGTTTCCCGTCCGTGCGGACCGCTGTGACGTGATGGCCGAGCATGACTTTGACATGCATCCCATCTGCCTCGAAAATGCGCGTGAACGCGTTCACGACGTCATGGCCATTGTCAGATTGCGGAAATACGCGCAAGTCGTCTTCGATTTTGAGCGGAACCCCATGCGCTTCAAACCAGTCGAAGGTTGCTGCAGGCGGAAAACGATGCATGGCCGACATCAAAAACTTGGCGCCACGTGGGTAGCGCTTCAGAACTTCACGGACGTCTTGAAGTCCGGTGGTGACATTGCATCGACCGCCGCCCGAGATGATGACTTTTTTCCCAAGCTCGGAATTGCGGTCCATGAGGAAGATATCAGCCGCCGGATTGTGTTCGAGAGCCGCGGCGGCGGCCATGAGGCCGGCCGCGCCCCCGCCGATGATAGCGATGCGCATGGGCAGATGTAGAACGTGAAATGTGGAGCGAGCGTTCCGATTCTACGTCTTCTACGATTTCTACGCTATCATTCACCCACATGCCCCGTTTCGTCCACAAAGGAACAATCATCGAATGGACATTCAAACGTCACGCCTTGGCCCGCGGCTTAAAGCTGAAGGTTTACGCGGATGGCCGCGTCGTCGTCACGTCATCGCCGCGATTCGCTAATGAAGCCACCGCGGAACGTCTGGTTCGCAACAACGCTCAGTGGATTGAGCGAGCCTTGATGAAGGCTAAGACATGGACTCGGACAAAACCTCTTCAAGGCTCGGCGGAAGAATACAAACGATTTAAGAAAGCCGCTCTCGCCATCGTTCGCGAGCGTATCGATCGTTATGCTCCCATCTATGGCGTTCATCCGATTGGGCTAAGTATTCGCAATCAAAAAAGCCGATGGGGAAGTTGCTCCCGCAAAGGCGCTCTCTCTTTCCATTATCGCATCGCTCTTGTGCCGCGTCCTCTGGCGGATTATCTCGTCGTGCACGAACTTTGCCACATACGTTCCTTCGACCATTCGCCGCGCTTTTGGCAGCTCGTGGAGAAGACGATACCCGATTATCGTCGAATACGAAAATTACTCACAAGGTTTGGACAGGAGGAAGTGGATTAAGTCGCTTTCGGCATCGGCGCATCTTCGGGGATATCCGGCCCAAATTCTTTTTCATGTTTGGCGGCATCGGTTCGCATCATGTGAAGCGTTTTCGGACCAAAATTCTTCCCGGGCGGCAACCATTTTTCATGTTGCCTGCCTTGTCCCATGAGCCAGGCAAATAAATTCCGGCGTCGTTCTCCTTCCAGGTGTTTACCATTCAATGCCTTGTTCACCGCTTCAATGAGGCCGCTTTCATAGGCAGCCTTTGTTTTTGGCGGTTTTGTGGAAGCCAGAACCAGCTGTCTGTCCAAAGATTCAAATAATTCCCGTTTCACTTTTTGATCTCCCGTCTCCTTTTTTTCCACGCGGCGTTCTGGTGATGGCATAGGAGGAAGAATAGAAAAGATTGTCGCTTGCTATCGGCTCACTACTTTATCACTTTTGAGAGCATTTTTCCTAGGGGTTCTTTCCCAAACACATGCAATTCGTCCATCGCGCGCGTGAGGGCGACATAGACGAGGTCGCGTTTGATGTGCAAGCGTTCTTCATCGGCGGCTCCGTCGGCGAAGAAGTCCCGCGAAAGACCCACGAGACAGACGCAATCGAATTCGACGCCTTGGGCTTGGTGGAAGGTTAAGACGTGGATATTCGCCTTTCCCTCAAACGCGGTTTTGAAAACAGTCAACGATTCCGGGTCAGGCGCCAGGATGCCGATTTGTGTTTCCTCGTCCTTCGCGCCGACGAGGGCTCTGACGCACTCGAGCTGCTCTTCCACGCTGGCGCAGGCGCGGTCTTCGACAGGGATGCCTTCGCGCAACTCATTCGGAATGGCAGAAGGGAAGCCGAGATCGGCGACATAACGGAGAATCGCCTTCGTATTGCGATAGACTTTCTCGAGCTGGACCTTCTGGCCCGCGGCGAATTGCTCCCCGACGGCGGACCAATCTCGAACGGTTCCGACGAAGACTTGCTGGTCCAAGTCGCCCACGTAGAGCATGGCCTGGGTATCGGCGGAGACGGCCGATCGCAAGACTTGAATTTGCTCGGGGAGATAGTTTTGTGCCTCGTCGAGCATGATGAGGGCGTAGGAAAGCGGCACGGTCTTTTGCTTGCGCGTGACCTCGAAGTTCTTTTTTTGCGCGAGATATTCCTCCTGTCGTGTAAACGGACCGCGACGCAGGGTCGCTTGGAGAAGCAGGGAAAGGTCGAAACGATCCATGGCGCTCGCCGACCTTTGTTCCTTGAAGAGGCGCTTGTCTCCCGGCGTGAACGTCGCCTTGTAGGCTTCGTCCAGCCAGGCGAACAGATTTTTCCCAGGCGCTTTCATAGGCAGGCCGGAGCGCAAGACCGCGCACTTGCGCTGCTCATATCCGTCGATGACCGGGTCAACTCCATTCGGTCGCCGGACGAATGTCGCATCTTTCAGCGCGAGACGTTCCATCGCCCAAGCCCCGAAGGTCGTCACATAGACTTCGTGAATGCCGAGATCAGGGAGGAGACGGGAGAAATAGGCCCGCGTGCCTTCGTCTTGGACGAAGACAATCACGTTGCGCGAAGAGAAATGTTCCGATGTCTCAGGAGACTGGAGAAGATAGGCCAGGCGATGGAAGGCAAGCGTCGTCTTACCCGAACCGGCCGGGCCGGCGATGAGAAAAGAGCCTTGCGTCGGAGCCCGGATGACGTCGTCCTGCGCCCGCTCCATGCGCTCCACGATTTCCGGGAGCACGAACCCTTCTTTGCGCCGGACAAACTGCTCGTGATGTACCACGGTCCGTCCGTATCGGTCCGCTTCGCTCGCCATGAAGACGATTTTGCCACCTGCGATGGTGAACTGGTCTTTGCGTGCGAGCGTGCCCTTCCAGGTTTTGTCCTTTTCAAGGAGTGCGTAAGACACAGGACCGACGTCGGCGAAACGCAAACGCGCGGCCGGAGCCGTCCAAGAAAAGACGGAGTGTTCCATCAAGGAAAACTTGGAGAAGTACAGCGTTTTCGCTTCGCCTTTTTCCGCTTGAACGTCGCAGCGGAAAAAGTACGGATTTGGGAACAGGTGATGCAACTGGTCCAGACGCTCGGAAAAATGCTGGGATAATTTATTCCGCACGGCTTGGTCGCCGCCGCGTTCAGATCGAAAGCGTTCCAGCTTCACGTGCACCGCCTCGATTTCCTTCTTCACCTTCTCGCGCGTTTTTGCCACATGAACGGCTGCTTCTTCCAACAAGTCTTTTTTCGCTTGGGCATCAAGCATAATTCCGTAAGTTTACGCGATTGAATCCCGACTGTCGATGTTCATGGACAGAAAAGAGACTCCCCCCTTGGAGAGCCTCTTTTGGATGCAATCCTTACGTCTATTGGCTTCAGAATAACACATGGTTTAGAGCGAGTCTAGATGCCCATGCCGCCGTAGAATTTACGCGGGCCTTTCTTTGGACGACTGGCGCCGCCATATTGGTCCTCGTGAACATTCATTTTGGGGCCATGTGGGCGCTTGCCACGCGGGCCTCCCTTGTGAAAGCCGCTTTTGCTGGCAAATGGCGCGCGGGATGTGGTTGAAGCGGATGTCGCGGAGGAGGCGTCGCGGGTTCCGCGATAACCGCCTTGGCTGAAACCGCGGCGTTCGCCCGGAAGCGGAGCGCGAGGGGCGCGGGCGATACCCTCATGCGTTTCGGAACGGCCTTGATTGCCGCCTTCGCGACGCGGGAAACGATTGCGGCCGCCATAATGGCGCTGTTCATCACGGTCACGATCGCCAGATGGCATGATGCGTGGGGCAGGTAAATCCATTGGAAGCGGGAGGACGGAAATTTGTCTGCGTACCAGTCGTTCAATGGCTTTGACATCCGGCTTTTGATCCGGCATGGCGAATGAAATGGCTTTTCCCTTACTGCCGGCACGGGCCGTGCGCCCGATCCGATGCACATAGTCGTCGCTTTGGTCCGGCAAATCATAGTTGATAACAAGTTCTATGCCTTTTACATCAATGCCTCGCGCTGCGATATCCGTCGCAATGAGTACGCGATACTTACCGGTTTTGAACCCTTCGAGCGCATCGCGACGCTGGGCCAGGGAGCGGTCGGAATGGATATCGGCCGTCGTATGACCCATCGCTTTCACGGAACGGGCAAGTTTTCTGGCACCGAACTTGGTGCGACTGAATACCAGAATAGGTCCTTTGTATTGCGCGAGAATTTTTTCAAGCAAGCGTGGTTTGTCCATTTTATGCACAAAAAACATTTCCTGTTCCACGCGATCGGCGGTGGTGCCAGGCGGCACGACTTCGATGCGAACCGGCATGGCCATGTAGCGATTCACGATTTTCGTGATTTCCGCCGGCATGGTGGCCGAAAAAAGCAAGGTTTGGCGATCCTTCGGCACGGTGGCCAGAATGCGGTCGATCTGCGGGGCGAAACCCATGTCCAACATACGGTCGGCTTCGTCGAGCACGAGCACCTTTATGTCCAAGACGGTGACCGTCTTTTGGTCCAAGTGGTCGATCAGACGTCCCGGGGTGGCGACGATAACATGCGGATTGCGCTTCAGTTCCGCGATTTGGCGGTGCATGGAAGCGCCGCCGATCAAAACGACGGAGCGCAGGCCGAGGGGACGGCCGATTTTCTGAAGTGTTTCCTCCACTTGAAGCGCCAGTTCACGCGTCGGTAACAGAATAAGACCACGCCCCTTCACAGCAGAAAGACGCTGAATCATGGGAATGGCGAACGCGAGCGTTTTGCCCGTGCCCGTTTGGGCAATACCAATGACATCTTTTCCTTCGATGCCGATGGGAATAGCCTGATGCTGAATGGGAGTCGGCGTCGTATATTTAGCCCGCTGGATCACATCCAGTATTTTTGGGGCAATGCCTAGGCCGAAAAAATTCGGGCTGGCGGAAGAAGTCTCTGTCTGCGGATTCTGCATAAATAAAAATGCGAGAGCGGACGCCGATACTCTTGGCGTCCGTACGATTAGATGGCGACCCGATTCCGGAGTCGCATCTAAGCGTATCTCTCGCGGCTTCGAGTCCATTCGCCCGAGTAAGCTCTCCACTATCGTCCAGCAGCTGGACGATGGCGGACTTGCCAAAGCTTTCGCGAAGGCGGGGAGGGCGTAGGAGTAACGGGGAAATGGTACAGCAAATGCGTAATTGTGTCAATACAAATACCCGGGCCCATCCCCGGGTATTTTGCGCGGAAGCTTAGTAACTTCCGTTACCAGCGCTGTAACCGCCGCTATTGCCGCGTGGAGCGCGGGCTTCCATGGGCTTGGCTTCGTTCACGACGATCGTGCGACCGCCCATCTGCGAGCCGTCGAACTGCTTAATAGCACTCTGCGCATCGGCGTCGTTCGTGAATTCGACGAAACCGAAACCGCGTGAACGGCCGGTCATCTTATCCATGATGACGCGGGCCGAAGTAACTTCGCCAGCCTGGGCGAAGAAGTCGCGTAATTCTTCATCCGTGGTAGCGAACGGCAGACTGCCGACGAAAAGCTTGGTGGGCATAATACACTGACAAAACGAAAACGATTTATAACGAACCCTTCCTTCAATTCCGCGTACCAGCCAACGGCCGTCCGAGAGATGGGACCCGGTGCGGTCGGCGGGGGACATGCATTCTTGATGGATGAGGTCGGAAAAATTATAGCAAATGGCGATAGGCGTGTAAATAAGTCCGCGGTATACTCTTGTGCACATGTCTCATCTTCCGTCTCCATTTCTGCATCGTCTTCATGCCCAATTCGGCCCCTCTTTCGCGGCTCGTCTTATCGCGGGACTCCATCTGGCAAAAGAGAGACGCCCAACGTTTCGGGTGAATACAATCAAAACAAATGATACAAATGTCATGGCTGTTTTGCGTGAAGAATATCTTGCATTTCAACGGGTAAAAAACATACCCAATGCCTTTTTCATTCGCAATCGGACGGATCGGGAAATGCTTGAGCATCCGCTGAACAAGAAAGGCAAGATCTATTTGCAAGGAATTGCATCGATGCTTCCGCCGCTTATGCTCGATCCGAAGCCGGGCGAAATCGTGCTGGACCTTTGCGCCGCGCCGGGAAGCAAAACGTCCCAGATGGCGGCCATGATGCAGAACAGGGGCCGCTTGGTCGCTTGCGAAGACGATGCGATTCGCTTTCAAAAACTCCAGAACACATTATGTATCCAGGGGGCGATCTTCGTTGAGGCCTTGAATGAAGACGCGACGATTCTCCATCACAAAATGCCGGAGATTTTCGACAAGGTTCTGGCCGACGTTCCTTGTTCCGCGGAAGGCCGTATCGATCTTGCGGAGCCGCGGACCTATCGCTATTGGTCGAAAGGGAATATCACCTCAAATGCCAAGCTTCAGCGACGTCTTTTGCGATCGGCCGTTTTTTGCTTGAAGCCCGGCGGTACTCTTGTCTATTCGACATGCACCTTCGCTCCGGAAGAAAACGAGGCGCAGGTCGCGTGGTTGCTCACGGAATTTCCCGAGATGAAAGTTGAGAAGGCAACCTTGCCTGTTTTGGACGTGAAGCATTGGCCGACGGGCACGACCGTGTTTCCAACAAAGGATCATGAAGGATTCTTCATTGCGAAACTAAAGAAAAACACCGCATCTCTTTGAAAGCGGATGCGGCGTTAGAGTATCGGCGGTCAGGGCAACAGAAGCATGGTTGCGGGACCGCTGTGAGCCCGCGCTTGGAGGCTGGCCCTCCCGTTCCAGTCGAGGAAAAAGAAGGCTTCGTCGTCGTCCGATCGATCTGTTGCGATATTCCAGCGTGGGCAGTCCGAGAACTTTCCCTCGCCTTCGGGGTCGTATTCGGCGCCCGGGCAGTCGATCGACATTGTCTGCAGGGCTTCGACCCCATATTCCATTACCGACATGGTGAGAATGTAAAGAACGGATGCCGGATCAAGCCCGATTTCATCCTTGATTACATGCTCGATGATCGCGTCCGTGACTTCTTCTGCCGCGAATCCACCCCAGCGCCTGCCGAGCTGAAAGGGACCCCTGATCCATTTCCGACCCGCACAGGCTTGGTAGGTTCGCTCGCTCAGTCGCATTCGCTGATGCTTTTGGGTGTAGCAATCCAGCCGCACCCGCCGCCGTTCAAGCTCCGGGCGGCAGCCATTGACGGCAAATGCCAGTTCCTCTTCGTAGTGAAGCGAATAGGTAGGCGCGTGGAGGCAGATCATTCCATCCCACGAGGGATTTTGTATTTCTCCCGGCACCCACGCTTGCCTCCTCGCTGCGGGACGTGGCGCAAGAACACGTAAAAGTTCGACTTGTTTTGCGTGGGTGAACTGAAAAGGGTCGGGGCGATACGTAATGCGCTGGGAAACCGGCATGAAAAACCTCAAAGGTCGCTTACGAGGCGACAAGAAAATTTAGCCCAAAATATGATTTGGGTCAATAGTTGATGCCATCCTTGTTTTGTGGTACATTTTCTCATCTTCTCGCCATCTCTCATCCGGAGATTGCTTCACTCCGATGCGGGGTTCGCAATGACGAGGGTACATGTGATTATGTTTTCCATTTCCCGCACCCAATGCATCAAAGAACTTTTTCCTGCGGAACCGACTTTTCGTCTCAAACAGGCGGAAGAGGCTTTGTTTTTGCCGGGAAAAAAAGGGTGGGATGATGTGCAGACTTTGCCTAAGTTGATGCGGGAAACACTTGTAAGAGAAGTGCCTTGGATGTCTGTAAGAAAGGTTCAGATTTTAGAAAGCGCGCGCAAGGACACCTTCAAAGCCGTCGTTGAAGTGGAAGGTGGAAAGCGCATGGAAACCGTGCTCATGCAAAATGCGCGCGATCAATGGACCGTATGTGTTTCCTCCCAAGTCGGCTGCGCCATGCGCTGCACGTTTTGCGCGACGGGGAAGATGGGATTAACACGCAATTTGTATGCGGACGAAATCATTGATCAGATTCGCTTCTGGCGGTATTTCCTCGAACACAAATCGACGGAGCATTCGGTTGTGCCGAGCGTCGGGGTCGGCTCCGCTCAAGATGACAAGGGGGGACGCATTTCCAATATCGTCTTCATGGGCATGGGCGAACCGTTGGCGAATTACGAGAACGTGAAAAGCTCCCTTAACACAATACTCGCTCGCACCGACATCGGCCCGACGCATATCACGGTTTCAACCGTGGGTGTCCTACCTCGTTTGGAACAAATCCTGACGGACGCAGAATGGCCGCATGTCCGTCTCGCTGTTTCGCTTCACAGCGCCGACCCAAAGACCCGCAAAGAGATCGTCCCAACCTCGTTCGAGGATTTCCTGCCTCGTCTTCTCGATTGGACACAAAACTATCTCAGGGTCCTCGGCAATCGCCGTCATCATCTGACATTCGAATATGTCATGCTTCACGGCGTGAATGACACCGTGCATCACGCGGAAGTCTTGGCCGATTTCGTGAAGCGGGCGGGGCAGGTAAAAGTGAATCTCATCCCCTATAATTTCACGGACAGCGAGTTTGAAAGCACGCCCAAGCGCGACCTCGATCGCTTCATGGACCAGCTCAAGAATCAAGGCGTCATCGTCATGTCCCGCCGCACTATGGGCGAGGATATCGCCGCCGCGTGCGGACAGCTGATCATAAAGCAAAACGCCTCGCAAACCACCGCTTAGATGGCGGGGGACTTTTGTCTAAGCATTAGATGACAGCTTTGACGCGAAATCTTTGTGATGATTCCATATCATTGAAGGTGAGGATGCCTCGCCTTCGAAGGAGGACGTCATGTCGCCTGTCATCGTTTGTATCGTGTTTTTCGCCGCAGTCTGTTGTATGCTGCCTCTGCTATTTCGATGGGCGGACACGGTGGCATGTTCCGAATGCACCGCGATGGCGACCGTGCGGAACATCGAGGTGTATACTGTTCCCCTTCTCGTTTATACCCCGATTGAGGGATATTGCGGGGAACATCCGATGGGTTATCTGCGCATCATCGACGTCGAAATTGACGGTGGCATTCCGGCGACATGGGACGGGCCGATTCCGGCCTTCATCGCGCAAGACAGCCGCGTGCTGTGCACCTACCGCGTCGGCCGTTTCAGCAAGCGGCCGCGTCTGCAGAATCTCGTCTCCACTTCCAGGTGAAAGGAAGGAGGAGATTTTTTAATGCAACAAAACCGGATGAACCGGTTTTGTGTTATGCCTTTGCTTTTGCGGCGGCCTTGGTAAGACGAATAGCTTTTTGTTTGCGGATGCGGGTGATATCCAGCTTGCGTTGTGCTTTCCAGATAGTACGGACTTTTTTGCGCATGCCCATAGGGGAGGTGATAGGTTGTAGGGAGAATACGTGGAAACGGGGAAACGGTCAAGGACGCGTATGCTATACTGTTTACAGTATGTTGCCCATTGCCGATCCCTATCTGGCCTTGTACGGCGTGATGCTCGTCTTATTCGGCGGCGGCGCCGTGATGGCCATCGCATTGAAGCGCATAGCCCTGCTTGCGTGGCCGCTTGCCGCGGTGTTCGGCACCTTAGGATTTTTATTTGTGGGTTTGGCGATCTTGGACTTGACGCGCGTATACGCTGTTGATTTGCGACCGACATCGGTCGATTACCGATGGGTTCTCTATTTAGGTGCGATGATTTTGCTCGATGCGGGAACGCTCATGTTGTGGGTGTATGGTGAACATGCCGCCAAAGACCATGCATGGGAATACCGCGTGGCATCGAATATCGCGCTTCTTTTGGCCTTTGCGGTCTTGGTCGGCATAATGGTCCGCCCTCTCTTTGTTTAATATGGCACATGCTCATCATTTTCGCATACACGAACCCATCGCTCTGGCTGTTCTCGCGGGAGCTGCGGCATCATTACATGTATTGTGGATTGCCAATGTACTTATTGCTCGCGTCCGGCCTGTCGCCGAGGCACTGAATGTGCTTCCCGAACTTGGTCCTGTTTCCGGTCTCTCTGTCATCGGTTTGGCCGCATACGTCATTGTATTCATCTTCGTCGCCTTCTGGTTTCGTGGTCGTGATTGCATGTCAGCCCGCGACCGTGTATTTTGGTTTTTCGTGTCTTCCGTGATCGCCTTCGCATCATTGACCTTGCCTTTTGTGTCTGGGTTTGGCAAGGTCATTCGGTAAGTCCCACTCGCATGAGGTCCTTCGGTTTCTTTTCCGTGCTTTCCTGAATCGCATCGGCGAAGGATCTCATTACGATGTCGAACACAGTCTGAGATATTTTTATGGACATCATCATTCGAAAAGGCTTTGCGGATCAAGCGAAAACAGATGCATTGGCCCTGTTCTGGTTTGCCGAAGGTGCCCAGCTTTCTGCCGCCGCGCAGGTGGACAAGGCGACGAAAGGCTTTTTGAGCGCCGTCGCGAAAGAAGATGGATTCAAAACAAAAGAGGGCGACATCTTGGTCATTCGGACAGACGGTCGCTTGCCGGTAAAGCGCGTCATTCTCTGCGGATTGGGATCGAGAAAGGACGCGTCGGAGGAATCCATACGGATTGCTTCCGCATCGGCCTTGATCGATCTCAAGAAATTTCCGGAAAGCCGTTTGGCATTCGTCTTTGACGCGCCGTCACATGTCGGCGTTTTTGAAACGGCCAAGGCCATGGCCGAAGGACTACGACTCGCTTCTTATCATTATGTCGCGCACAAAACCGCGGAACCGGAAGGTCCGGCTGCGGTCGAAGTGATTGTCGGAGACGCAAAGCAATGGCGCGCCGCCAAAGAAGGATTTGATCTCGGCTTGCTCTTTGCCGAGGCCACGGCGCGGGCGCGCGATCTCGTGAATGCGCCGGCCGGACATTTGTCCCCGGCGGATTTAGCGCGAGCCGCGCAGGAAGCCGTGAAGGGGAAGAAAGGCATTTCGATCCTCTTTATTGAAAAGACCCAGCTTGCGAAAATGGGCGCGGGCGGCTTGCTCGGCGTCGGACAAGGAAGCGATCACGACCCGGTATTGGTTCACATGACATACAAGCCGACCGGCAAAAAGGCAAAACGCCGCGTGGCGCTCGTCGGCAAGGCCATTACATTCGATTCGGGCGGCCTTTCCATCAAGACGTCCAAGGGCATGGAAACAATGAAATGCGACATGGCCGGCGCCGCGGCCGTCATCGGCGTTTTTTCCGTCATCAATCAGATCAAGCCCGATGTGGAAGTGCATGGCATTTTCGGCGCCTGCGAGAATATGATTTCCGGCAATGCCATCCGCCCGGGCGATGTCGTTAAAACCTTGAATGGCAAAACAATGGAAATTTTGAACACGGATGCGGAAGGCCGCGTCACCTTAGCCGATACGCTTGCCTATGCCGCCCGGCTGAAACCGGATGCCATCGTGGACCTGGCAACGCTCACGGGCGCCGTCATTGTCGCTCTTGGAGAAGAAATAACCGGTCTCATGTCGAATAACCGCATCTTGGCGGCGAAAATCAAGACGGCGGCGGATGAAGCGGGCGAGAGCGTGTGGGAATTGCCCTTGGAAAAGAAATACGCCCATGAATTAAAATCAAACATTGCGGATTACAAAAACGATACCAGCCGCTGGGGCGGTTCCATCACGGCCGGTCTGCTCCTGCAAGAATTCGTCGATGGCTGTCCCTGGGTTCATCTCGACATCGCCGGCCCGGCCTTCGCGGAAAAGCCGCCGAATGCCTATACGAAAAAAGGCGGCACGGGCCACGGGGTACGGACATTGCTAAGTTGGCTGAAGGGGTTCTAGAGAAGCGGGTGGCTATCTACGCCTTCCCAAGCGTTTTTCCGCCCTTGGACCAATCCATCGGGCACAGCTCTCCTGTTTGCAGCGCTTCGAGTACACGCAAGGTTTCACCGACGCTTCGGCCGACGCCGAGATCGTGATACAGCGCATACCGGAGCACGCCTTCCGGATCGATGATAAAGGTGCCGCGTAAAGCGATACCTTTGTCCGCGAGCAGAACGCCATAGTCACGCGCCATGGTGCGATTCATGTCAGAAAAAAGGGGATAGCTAAGATCGCCAAGCTCTTTTAGCCATGCTTTATGCGAATGGACGGAATCTGTGGAGCCGCCCAGCACTTCCGCGTTCAATGCTTTGAACTCATCGTGATGCTTGGAGAAGGCGGTGATTTCCGTCGGACAGACGAAAGTAAAATCCAGCGGGTAGAAGAAGAGGACGAGCCACTTGCCGTGATAGTGCTTCAAGTTGACGTTCTTGAATGCGCCGCCTTTGACGACCGCTTCCGTGTCGAAGGAGGGGGCAAGTTTTCCGACTTGGGCCATTTGGGGGGTAGAGAGGATGTTTTCCATAAGAGTGTTACGAATCCTACGAATTTAAGGCCGCAGTTTCCAGTTCTTCACCATGTCAAACCGTTCATTGGCCGCCTTCCAATTCAGATTTTTCCACCAGGCTTGGATATAGGCTTTGCGATCCGAACCATAGTCGATGAAATAGGCATGCTCATACACGTCGAGCACGAGAAGCGGGACGCAGCCCCAGACGCCGCCTTGATTGTGGGCATCTGCTCCATAGATTTTCAAACGGCCCGCATAGGTGTCCCAAGACAGGACAACCCAACCGCGCACGGCCATGCCTGTGGCGGAGAAAAAATGGATGAATTTTTCCAAGGCTCCGTATTTTTCAATCAGCGCGTCAACCAAGGCACCTTTCGCTTCGCCATTTCCGCCCAAAACGCTGAAATACTCTTCATGCAGATAGACGCCATTGACGGAGAACGTTTCCGCGTCGCGCAAGGCGCGCATTTCGGAATAGGTTTGGTTGGCGGCGTCGAGGCCAATGCCGGACCTGTTCATGTCCATGAGCTTCTGCGCGACTTCCTTCATCTTATTCACGTAGCCGACATACAATTTGTCATGGTGAATCTCCAATGTTTTCTTTGAAATGCCTTTGAGTTCTTCGGAAAAAGGAAGAGGCTTGGCTTGATAGTCGGAAGAGGAGGGCATAGTAAGGGGAGGGTAAGAAGAGCTGCGGACAGGTTGCGCATCGGACAGAAGGCAGTAGTATATTACTCAACCGTATGTCGTCACGCAACCGTCGTATCGGAATCGCTCTCGCCTTTCTCTTTGTTTCAGCAGGCATTATTTTTTGGCAGTTCAAACGTTTCCGCTCCGTTCCGCTCATCGATAGTTCCCCCAGTTCTTTTTCGGTATTTGAGAATCATGGTTTAAAGCGTGTCGTTCCGGCCAGCGAAATCATATCGGCAGGGCCACTTCAAGACGGCGTGCCCGCGATTGATGCGCCGGATTTTGAAGGAGTGGCCGCCGCGGACCAGTATTTAAAAGACGAGGGGTTGGGCATCGATGTGGAAGCCGCGGGAAAACATCGCTTCTATCCATTTCAAATTCTCGTGTGGCATTTGGCCGTCAATGATACGATTGGCGGCAAGCCAGTCCTTATGAGTTTTTGCCCATTGTGCCAAAGCGGCGGCGTTTATGAACGCCTGATGGATGGTGTTCCCATGCAATTTGGCACGGCGGGCAAAGTCTGGAATGGCATTTCCGTTTTGTATGACAAGAATACGCAGACGCGCTGGACGGCCGACGGCGGCTTGGGGCTGGAAGGACCACAAGCCGGGAAACGATTGAGGCGTATGCCGTCTCGTGTGGTGAGTTGGAAGCGCTGGAAAATCGCCTATCCCGATGGTTTCGTTCTTTCCCGCCGCACCGGAGCCGTGCGAGATTATACGCTCGATCCGTATGGGCCCTATGCCGTGAATCGCGACGTGAAATTTTCCCTTGTGCGTCCGGATCTTCTTTTGCCGGTAAAGACTTTGGTGGTGGGAGTGTCCGCATCCGGGGGAGATGTCGCGTATGAAATGTCTGATCTTGCTCATCTTGGAGTCGTGGATGATGTCATCGGAGAGGTGCCGATCAGCGTTTGGGCGGATGCCGAGGAAATGTCAGCGACCGCCTATGACCGACGTCTTGGTACGCGTGAGCTCACATTTCACTTGCTCCCGGACGGGACGATAAAGGATAAGGAAACCGGCTCATCATGGCGGCGCGATGGATTGGCCGCGACGGGGCCTCTGCGCGGGAAAAAGCTCATGCCCTTGCCGCTTGATCGAACGTTCTGGTATTGCTGGGCGGCATTGCATCCGGAAGGAAGACTGTACAAACTACCGTAGAATCACTCGTCCGGTAGGACTGCCGGACGCCGCTCGCAGAACGCGTTCTACGTTTTCAACATTTCCTATGCCCGGAACCCTCTACGTCGTCGCCACGCCGATCGGGAATTTGTCCGACGCGAGCGCGCGCTGCCTTGAAACATTAGGTGCCGTCGATGCGATCGTGTGCGAAGATACGCGCGTCACCGCCAAATTGCTCGCGGCAAACGGCATCAGCCGCCCGCTTGTTTCGCATCATCACCATTCCACGCAAGACAAGACGAGGCAAATCATCGAGCGTCTTGCGAATGGAGAAAACCTCGCGCTGGTGACGGATGCCGGCACGCCCGCCATCTCGGACCCGGGCGGCGAATTGGTGCGCGACGTGGCGGCCGCGTTCGAAGACGCCAAGATCATTCCGATTCCGGGGCCATCCGCCGCCATCGCCGCTTTGTCCGTCGCAGGGTTCCCTGCAGATCGTTTTGTCTTTCTGGGATTCCCTCCGCACAAAAAGGGCCGCAATGCGTGGTTCAAGGAACTGAATGATAGGCCGGAAACCGTCGTCTTTTACGAAAGCCCGCATCGAATAGAAAAGACATTGAGGGCTTTAGAAGGCGAGGGCTTGAAAGGCCGGCCGCTCGTCGTCTGTCGCGAGCTGACAAAATTACACGAAACGATTTATCGCGGCACGGCTGCCGAGATCATGGACGCCATAAAGGCGACGAGCGCGAAAGGGGAGTTCGTGATCGTCGTGGGGCCGATGTAAGATGATGTGGAACATGCACCTATGCCGAACTTCTATCTCACCACCACTCTTCCGTATGTGAACGCCGATCCGCATATCGGCTTTGCGCTTGAAATCATCCAGGCGGACGCCATCGCCCGTTATCGACGCTTGTGTGGCGACAAAGTCGTGTTCAATACGGGCACCGACGAGCACGGCATGAAGATTTATCAGAATGCCGTGGACGCGGGCATGGAGCCCAAGGCCTATTGCGATCTGTATGCGGCCAAGTTTCACGGCCTCAAGGAAGCTCTGAACCTGACGTATACGCATTTCATTCGCACGACGGATGAACATCATGTCGCCGCCGCGCAGAAATTTTGGCGCCTGTGCGACGCGAAGGGCGACATCTACAAAAAAGCATACAAGGTGAAATACTGCGTGGGCTGCGAGCTGGAGAAAACAGATTCGGAACTCGTGAACGGCCGCTGTCCTCTCCATGCAAATCGCGAAATGGAAATCATCGAAGAAGAAAATTATTTTTTCACCTGGTCGAAATATCAGGATGCGCTTTTGAAGCAGTATGAAACGCATGCGGATTTCGTCGTGCCGGAACATCGCCTGAAGGAAATTCGCAATTTCGTCGCGGGCGGCTTGCAGGATTTCAGCATTTCGCGTGTGAAGGCAAAGATGCCCTGGGGCATTCCCGTGCCGGGAGACGACCAACATGTCATGTATGTGTGGTTCGACGCGCTCGTGAATTATATCTCGACGCTCGGCTGGCCGAAGGACGAAAAAACCTTCACGGCCTTTTGGCCCGGACTGCAAATGGCGGGGAAGGACAATCTGCGTCAACAATCCGCCATGTGGCAGGGTATGTTGCTTTCGGCCGGTTTGCCCTTGTCCAAGCAAATTTTTATCCACGGTTTCATCACGGCCGAAGGGCAGAAAATGTCGAAGTCCCAGGGAAATGTCATTAATCCGTACGATCTCGTCTCGACCTATGGCACGGACGCGACGCGCTATTACTTGCTGGGCGCGCTCCCTTCCTATCATGACGGCGATTATTCGAAAAAAGTCTTCGCGGAAACGTATGATGCGCGTTTGGCGAATGGCATCGGGAACTTGGCCGCGCGCGTGACGACCATGGTTGCCAAGTATTGCGAAGGGAGAGCGCCGGCTCCGGCGGCGGATCGTTTCGCGACCCAAACCATGTGGACGCGGTACGACGAAGCCATGCGCCAATTCCGTTTCGACGAGGCGGTAAAGGCCATTGAAGAGCTCATCACCTTGTGCAATCGGGCCATCGACGTGGAAGCGCCGTGGAAAAAGGCCAAGGCGGGCGAAGATGTCGGCCCATTCCTCTACCAATTACTCGAGGCGCTCCGCCACGCAGGCATCGCTTTGCTCCCGATTATTCCGACCGCGGCCGAACGTCTCTTGCGTCAGCTCAGCGTGGACGCGTCCATAATCCAGTTGCCCCGCGACCATGTTTGGGGCGGATTAGAAAAAGGAACGATAATCGAATCAGGAGTCATGTTGTTTCCAAGACTTGAAGTTAAGTAATAATCGCTCGTCATTGCGAGAAAACCTATGCCATGGATTGACATCGTTCTCCTTGTTCTCCTTGCCGGATTCACCATCACCGGACTCTTGCTTGGTTTCGTTCAAACGGCGGGCAATGTGCTTGGGACCATTGTCGGCGTGTATGTGGCCGGTGTTCTGGTTGACCCCGCCATGAGTCTCATCCACAGCACAAGCGGCATTACCCGCGTTGTCACCTTTATCGTTTTGTACGGGCTCGCCTCCCGTTTGTTCGACGTGGCATTTTGGTTTGTGCGCAAAACATTCGGCTTCCTTGCTTGGATTCCTTTGATACCGACATTGAACCATATCGTCGGCGCCGTTCTCGGTCTTCTGGAAGGCGTCATTGCGGTTTCTGCCTGCGTTTTTATCGCCGCGCAATTTTTACCAGAGGCTCTCGTCCATTCTACCGTAGCGACGTCTGCCGTGGCGGGCTATCTCTTGGCTCTGATGACCGTTGTTAAATTCTTATTGCCGCAGGCGCTGCAACTGCTTAGGCGAACATAAAAATCCTCGTCATTTTTATGCTCATCGATACCCATTGCCACGTCTCTTTCGAAGCCTACAAGAATGACGCGGAATATGTCGTGAAGCGCGCCTTGGACGCCGACGTGAAGATGATCACGGTCGGGACGCGCATTGAGACGAGCCGCGCGGCTCTTGCGTTTGCGGAGGCGCATGAAGGCGTGTGGGCAACGGTCGGCCTGCATCCGGGCCATGTGCACGCTCAAGACTTCGTCGACGCCAATGAAATGCCCTCGGGCATGACCGGGTCCAACCCTATAGGCAAGCCGTCCGACGCGGTCGCTGCGAGACACATGGCCGAGGCTTTTGACCCGGAAGTTTATCGTGCCATGCTCGCCCATCCGAAAGTCGTGGCGGTCGGGGAATGCGGCTTGGATTATTATCGGCTTCCGCCGGGAATTTCTGCAGAGCAGATGAAGGAAGACCAAAAGGTCGCCGTGCGCGCGCAATTGCGTCTCGCGTCGGAAGCGGGGAAGCCCGTGGTCATTCATTGCCGCAATGCGGCCTCAGCCCCCTCCATCTCCCCCTTGGCAGGGGGAGAGGCGCGTTCGGCGCATCAAGATCAAGCGGAGATGATCCGCGAGGAGATTGCCGCGGGCGGATTGGCTCGTCGCGGTTTGATTCATTGCTTCACAGGCACGGCTGAAGAGGCGGCCATGTATGCCGAGCTGCATTTCCTCGTCGCCTTCGGCGGCATTCTCACCTTTGGGAAAAACGTGGCGGAAGCGGCGCGCGTGATTCCCTTGGAACAAATCGTGCTTGAAACAGACGCGCCATATCTCACGCCCGCCCCGTTCCGCGGCAAGCGCAATGAGCCCGTGCATGTCCGTCTCGTCGCCGAGAAACTGGCGGCGCTCAAAGGCGTATCCGTCGGAGAAATCGAACGCGTGACGACGGCGAATGCCATCAGGCTTTTCGGCTTGACGAAAATGGGGGAATAGCCCATTCTGGCCCCGTCGTTCTTTCCATTGCGTGGAGGCTCCCATGTCTTTTTCTCAAACGATCGTCGCGGCCGAGAACACCGATCCCCTTTTTTTCATCGTGCCGAAACGGGATGATCTGACGCATGCGCAAATGGGTCCGGGAATAAAGCGCGTGAAGATCACCTTGTACCCTTTTCGCTGGCTGGTCGAATTACTGCTTGCAACCTGTCCAAACTTGCGGGAAATTCGTTTGCTTCCGACCTATGCGAACCGGGTTCCGCACATACAAACCTGGTGCGCGGGCAGAGCGATTCTGATAACGCTTGGACATCGTTTTCCAGACCAAGCGCAGACGCATGCCTACCATCGCACAAGGGCTTACAAAAAAGAACGGGCGATTTTCCGTTCTTTGACGGTTGCGGAACGGCAACGCCTCAATCAACTTGTATGCCTCAAACGCAAGGAGGCGGAAATCCTGTTCATGTACTTTGGCCTGCGTGGCCGTCCGTCATCAACGTTCACGGAAATCTGTCAGCGTCTGAACAGGGCGTCGACCAGCGTGTCTCGCGTGTGTTGCCTGGGACGGGCGGCCATGCATTTCGTCTCTCCCCGTATCCCCGCGCATGCCAAGGAATCCAAGGCGCATGTGCTTCGACTGCAAAGCCTCATGCGGGCGGCGCGCGAGCGCAAGCGGCAGGCGGAGAAACAGGTTTGGCGCCAAAAACGAGAACGCGAACGCCAGAAAAGGCTTGCCAAAAAACTCGGTTTTCCCGTGGCGTATCCTGCGGGTCTGCCGCAAAAAGAGTACCGGACATTCGAACGTCTTCTTCAGCCGCCCGTACAGCGGCGCTTGGCGAAGCTTTCGGAAAAATATCCCAAGCGCTTTCGCGCCGTGAGCTTGCACTTTGGTCTTGGCCAAGAGTCGCCCGTCTTTCGGAGACATGCGGTCATCGCGCGCATGTCCGGCGTGACGCGAGCGGCCATCTCCGAACAATACGTGCGGGCCAGGAAATTCCTGAAAATCTGACATGCGGCGGGCCATATCTTGGCCCGTTTTTTTTGAACAAAAAAGACCCGTCCCTCTGCGGAGAGGAACGGGATCGTGAGGAGACTTAGCGCAGCGGAGGAAATGTGGATGGATCTGCGATCGAGGCGAGCTGATAGGCCGCGATCGTCGACAAGGTGATGCCGCAGTAGAGCAGTCCCTCGCGCCGCAGCCGCGCAAGACCCTTCAGGTCGAAATACTCGACCTCGGGAAGAATATTGACGGCCCGATCCGGATCCTCCGTGGCGAAAGACGCTCCGAGAATGCCACAGTGAAGCGAGATCATGTGCGGTTCCTGACTCGTATTGGCGCACATGTCTTCCAGCGCATGAGTGGTCATGACGCGACAACCCGTCTCTTCGGATGCTTCTCTCACGGCAGTCTGTCCGCCATCTTCGCCGAAATCGCCATACCCGCGTGGCACTTCGTAGCTGTCCCGTCCGAGTGTCGCGATCATGGCTCGAATCTCGTATGGGAAGGCGGCGAGGTACTCGCCCATATCGCGTGTCTGCATGCGTTCGCGCCTCTGCAGGCCGATCTTGCCGTCCTTGATCGGCAGGAAAGCGCCGCCTGCACCTTCGAAGCGATAGGGGTGGATGTAGAGCGGTTCGAAAGTCCCGTCCTCCCTCCGTTCGCCATGCTGCAGGAAGACGTAGAAGAAGAGAGGATCGATGTGTCTGAACGGTATGCAGCCGAGCCCGACGGACCACTTGTTGTCTCTCCCGGGAACATCATTCACCAAACTTTCAAACAAACGAATGGCCGCCCTTCTCATCTCATCCTCCTTTTGGATACAGTGCTGTACCCATGCCTTAATCCGCCGTCTATCAGCAGATCAAGAAACAAGAATATAGGTTTGAGTCGGTTTTGTCAACCCTGTACACTTCTCCCATGTCCAATCTTCTGGAGCAGGTAAACGGAGCGCAACTCGCCGCCATCACGCATCGGGAGGGTCCGCTTCTGATTGTCGCAGGCGCGGGGACGGGCAAGACGACCGTCATCACCCAGCGCATTGCCTGGCTCATCGAACAAGGCCTGGCAAAGCCGGAGCATATCCTCGCATTGACTTTTACGGACAAGGCGGCGGGGGAAATGGAGGAACGCGTGGATTTGCTTTTGCCCTTCGGCTATGTCGATCTTCAAATTTCGACCTTCCACGCCTTCTGCGAACGATTGCTTCGCGAGCATGGCGTGGAAATCGGCTTGTCGTGCGATTTTAAAGTCTTTTCTGAACTTGATGCATGGCTCTTAGCCCGCCAGCATTTCGACCGTTTCACCCTCGATTATTACCGTCCGCTGGGGAATCCGACCAAGCATTTACGTTCATTGCTGACGCACTTCTCCCGTTGCAAGGACGCGGCGATTATGCCCGAGGCGTATGCGGGCTATGTTTCCTCGCACTTTCCTCAAGGAGGCATCCGATCGAAGGATTCCAATGGGGTCCTTCGCTCCGTTCAGGAAGGCATGGCGACGGAGATGGAAGAAGAACGCAAGCGCCTGACTGAATTAGCTCAAGCCTATGCGACCTATCAGAAAATCCTCCAGGAAAACGACGCATGTGATTTCGGCGATCTCTTGATGTATGTTCTCGAGCTTTTGCGCCGCCGGCCCCGGGTCTTGGCATTTGTCCGCGAGAAATACCGCTTCGTGCTCGTCGACGAATTCCAGGACACGAACTTCGCGCAGTATGAGCTTATTAAGCTCGTCTCCGGCCCGCGCGATAATCTCACGGTCGTGGGCGACGATGATCAGGCCATTTATAAGTTCCGCGGCGCCTCGCTCGCGAACATTTTGCAATTTCAGGCAGATTTCCCCGGCGCCAAGAAAGTCGTGCTGACCCATAATTACCGCTCCGTACAGCCTATTCTCGACCAAGCGCATCGTTTCATCCAAGCGAATAATCCGCATCGGTTGGAGGCCCAGGATGAAGTATTATCCAAACGCCTTTTGTCCCAGCGCGAAGGGCAGGGGATTATCGAACACATTCATTGCTCAACTCAAGAAGAGGAAGCGGAAGCGATCGCAGCGAAAATCCTTGCCATTAAAAAAGAACATACGGACGTCGACTGGAGCGATTTTGGCATTCTCGTGCGTTCCAATGATACGGCGAATGCCTATCTCGGCCCGCTCGAACGCGCGCAGATTCCGTTTCAATTCTTGGCCTTGTCCGGCCTGTACGGCAAACCCTGCCTGCTCGATCTCCTCGCGTACGTGCGGGTCATCGACAATCCGTTCGACAGTCCGAGCATGTACCGACTGCTGACGATGCCGATACACGAGGTGCCGGCCCAGGCCATTGCCGAGCTTTCCCATCTTGCGAATCGCAAAGGCAAGGCGCTTGGCGAAGCGTGCGAAATGGGACGCGCCGAGGGCGCCGTACAGGGTTCGGTCGCTGATCGTGTTGAGGGCTTGCTCGCTTTTCTCGCACGCATGAGAACGGAAGCCGCGCGTCGGCGCATCAAGGAGCTCTTCCTCGTCGTCGCGAAGGAAAGCGGCTACTTGGAATGGCTGAACGGCCGTCCCGAACGGGAAAAGCGCGACGCATTCGGTTTCCTGCAGCAGTTCTACCAACGCATGAAGCGATTCGAAGAACGCCACGATCATCCCGTTCTTCATCACTTCTTGGAGGAGTTCAATCATGAGCGCGATGCGGGAGAAGACGGCGCTTTGGCGGCCGACATCGAAGCGGGGCCGGATGTGGTGAAAATCATGACGGTTCACGGTTCAAAAGGCCTGGAATTCCGCTTCGTTTTTGTCGTGAGCCTCGTAGATCGCCGTTTCCCGGCTCAAGCCCGCGCCGAGGCGATTCCGCTGCCCGAAGGTCTCTCGAAGGAGGTGCATCCGGAAGGCGACGGCCATTTGGAAGAAGAACGCCGCCTCTTTTACGTCGCCATTACCCGCGCCAAGGAGCACCTTTATTTCACGTCGGCGGAGGATTATGGCGGCACGCGCAAACGCAAGCTTTCGCGCTTTCTCGTCGAGCTGGGATACACAGCGCCCGACTCGTCATCGCGAGGAGTCATCGACGAAGCGATCCTGTCCCAAGTGGGCGGCAGGATTGCTTCGCCTTCGGCTCGTAATAATGAGAGAGGCGAGATCGTGATCGAAGTGCCGAAGCAATTCTCTTTTACCCAGCTTATTGCTTTCGGCACATGCCCCTTGCAATACAAATTCGCGCATATTTTCAAGATTCCCATTTTTGGAAAGTGGTCCATGTCTTTCGGCAAGACGATGCACAATACCTTGCAGCGGTTCTTTGAAACATGGATCGAAAGGACGACGGCGCGGCAGGCGGGAATGCCCGTGTCCCTCGAAGAGCTTGAGACCTTGTATTGCGACAACTGGATAGACGAATGGTATGCTGATGATAAGGCGCGAGAAGAATATCGGATGCGTGGCTTGGAAAGCCTGCGCACATATTATGCTCAAATGAAAGAATCGCCTCCGCATGTCGCCTTTATCGAACAGCCTTTTACATTAAAAATAGGTTCCCTTGTGCTCAAGGGGCGCATCGATCGCATCGACCGGTTCGAGGACGGCGTGGAGATCATCGACTATAAAACGGGCGCGCCGAAAACAGCCGAAGAGATCAAAAAAGACGCGGGGAAGCGGGAACAGCTATACGTGTACCAGCTCGCCGCGAAAAACGTGCTCGGGCTGAATGTGAAGAAGCTCACCTTTCATTACCTGGAAGACAATTCGCGAGTTTCGTTCTTGGGCACCTCGGAGGAGCTCTTGAAGCTCGAAGAGCGCATCGTCGAACGGGTGAACAAGATCAAGCTCGGCATATATGATCCGACGCCGGGATATCATTGCCGATACTGCGACTTCGCGGATATTTGCGAGTTTCGGGCGAAATCTTAAAATGATTATGCTTACCCCTATTTTAATAAAAGACCTTCTTAATAAAGCCGTGCGACGCGCGGGCATTGAAAAGGAAGTGCATATCGCTCAAATTCTTGAAGCGGCGGATCGGGCGATTGCAAAACTTCTTCCCCAAGGCCATGCCGCCGATGCAAAGGCCCTTGCTTTGCGCGAAGGAGTTTTGACCGTCACGTGTCGGCATTCTTCCGCGACCCAGATTGTGTACAAAGGCTCATCAACCATTTTGGATGCGGTGAAACGTCTGTCCCCGAAGGTTGATATTCAACGCATCTGTACGCGGATCGAGCTGACGACCACGAGACCAAGCGGTGTGATAGAATAAATGGAATTATGAGGTTCCGCGATTATCTTGTTGTAATGTCTCTTGGCACGATTGCCGCATGGGTGGCATTTCTCATGCTCATTGTTTCTCTGGACCCCGTGCGTATCGGGGCATTTGGCTTCGTTTTATTTTATCTCACCCTGGCCCTTGCGGCCATTGGCACGCTTTCCATCGCGGGAACGGCCATTCGAGGGTGGTTTCGCCCAAACGATCTTGTTTCTCGTCATGTGGCGCGCGCTTTTCGCCAAGCGATTCTCATCGCTCTCCTCATCGTTGCTTCCCTTTTTCTTTTATCCGTCGATGTATTCCGCACGTGGACAGGTCTGCTTCTTATCGGTGTGGTCGCCTTGATTGAATTGGCCTTTCTTCGGTCGCCTCGTCCAAAAACGGAGGAGTGAGACCCCTTGCGTCTCCGGTTTTCGATTGCTAAGGTTGGTCTATGCTTCATCGTTTGTTCGGTAAATTTTCAAAGGATCTTGGCATTGACCTTGGGACATGCAATACCCGGGTATTTTCTCGTGAAAAAGGAATTGTGATTCAGGAACCGTCCATCGTGGCGGTGAATATGCGCACGGAGCAAATCGTTGCCGTGGGGATTGACGCAAAGGACATGATCGGCAAAACGCCTCCGCATATCATGGCCAGCCGGCCATTGATGAAAGGCGTTATTTCGGATTTTGAGATCAGCGAAAAAATGCTGAAGTATTTTATCGACAAAGTTCATGCGGAATCATTCATCATTATGCCGCGTCCGCGCATTGTCATTGGCGTTCCATTGGAAACGACGGAAGTGGAACGCAAGGCCGCGGAAGACGTTGTCTTGTCTGCCGGCGCCCGCGAAGTGTTTTTGGTGGAAGGCCCCATGCTGGCCGCCCTGGGCGCCCGTCTTCCCGTCACGGAATCCGTGGGAACCATGATCGTGGACCTCGGCGGAGGAAAAACAGAAATCGCCATATTGTCCCTCGGCGGGGTGGTGACTTGGAAATCCCTGGCCGTGGCGGGCGATGAATTGAATCGCAATATCATTCAGTATGCCCGCGACATATTCAATTTATTGCTTGGGGAACGGAATGCCGAGCAGGTAAAAATGCGCATCGGGTCCGCGGTGCCCGGCGATGCCCCGTCACAAATTGAAATGCGCGGCCGCGATTTGATTACGGGTTTGCCAAAAGAAATCATCGTCAATGACGGCCAAATTCGCGAAGCATTACACCGCTCCATCTCCACGATTATCGACAATATAAAAGCGGCGATTGAACTGACACCGCCGGAACTTGTCGCGGATATTTATGAACGCGGCATCGTATTGACGGGCGGAGGTTCGCTCTTGCGCGGGATAGATCAACTTATTTCGCGGCAAGCTCAAATTCCCGTTCGCGTTGCGGAAGATCCACTTTCCTGCGCCGTGCGCGGCGCGGGGACTCTCTTGGAACAACCAACGGTATTGCGCGATATCGCGCTTCCTTCCACGAGCAAGGGAGGGATCATTTAAGTCGGCGGCTCTATGCTCGATACCGTTTCTCGTCGCCGGACGCTTCGCTCGCGTGTCATGATTGCGATCGCAACGATGGGCATCGTGCTCTTGGTGTTTCCCCTGCGCCATGCCTTGGGTTTTATCCAGCGACCATTCGTTGTTGCCGGCACGTGGATCGCACGGCATTCCTTCGGGCTTTTTGAACCCGGAGCGGCTTCTTCCGCTCGCGTCGCGCGTTTGGAAGAAGAACGCATGGCATTAGCCATTGATCGTATGGCCTGCGAACAGATGAAAACGGAAAACCAAGATTTGCGCGAGAGACTTTCCTTTGCCAAGCGTGGCGGCTACGAAGTGGTCTCGGCGGATATTATTGCACGAACGGTTGGGGTTCAAACAAGTTCCTTTTCCATCAATCGGGGACAAAGCGACGGGTTGCGCATCGGCATGCCGGCGCTCGTTGGCAATGGTATTCTGGCGGGAAAAGTCATTGAGGTGACACAGACAAGCGCGACCGTGGCGGCCATCACGGATCGCGGCACCGCCGTCGCCGCTTCTTTGCTGAATCAAGCGAGAACGATTGGCATTATCAGTGGATTGGACGGAATATTGGCGGCGCTTGGCTATATTCCAAAAGACCAAACGGTGCGCGTAAATGATTTAGTTATCACGTCCGGACTCGAAGACCTGATCCCAAGCGGCCTGCTTATTGGCATCGTGAATGCCGTTGAATCCAAAGACACGGAGCCGTTTGAACGGGCCATTGTGGAACCGCTCGCGGACATTCGACGCATTTCCTCCGTCAGCATTATTATTCGCCGTATCCCATGAGTTCTTCGCGCATTTTTTTCCTGCTCTTCATCTTTCTTTGTCTCGCTCTTTTGGAGACAAGTTTTTTCGCCTCTCTTCCGGGCGTTCTTCGTCTCTTGCCCATCACGTTTGCCGTGGGTGTCTATCTCGTTCAATCGCGCGGCTGGTGGCCGGGCGCTTGGCTCATTGCTGCCATGGGGGCTTTTTTGGATTTTGCGGGCATTGCTCCCGTTCCCCTGCAAACCATCGCGTATGGCATCGCGGCTCTCGTCATTTTTTTCTCCGCCCGCTCCCTTTTTTCCAATCGATCTCTTTTTGGCATTCTCGCCTGTGGAACCTTGGGGTGGATCGCCCATGGCCTTGTGCAAACCACAGTCTGGCTTATCCAAAATCTGACGGATCCGGCCCGACCAACCGTCGGCGCCTATGCGCGTGTTTTTGGGTGGCAATTCCTTTTGCTCATGTGTTTTTTCGTGGTGCTGTTTTACACCATGCCGCAACGGACACGCATGGACATTCACCGATAGACTTCGCGTATGGATTCTCCTCTTTTCGTCATACAAGAAGATGGTCGATACGGATCAGCGGGCGACGGTCCCAATGTCTTTGATGAGGCTCTTGATCAGGCATCGCTTGAGACTGGTTTGCGCCGTCCCATGCTTGGCGCCGTCATTCCTGCGCGGCGATTCTTTCTTGCGGCAATGATTGTTGAATTTGTATTCGGCGCTTTCTTGATGCGTGCGGCTTTTTTGCAAATTGCCAATGGGGCCAGCTATCGGGCTCTTGCCGAACGCAATCGCGTGCATGTCCGGGTCATTGATGCTCCGCGCGGCGCCATCCTTGATCGCAATGGCCGTGTGCTCGCTTCCAATGTCCCGACCTTTGTCCTTACCTTGCGAGCCGCTGCTCTTCCGCACGCGAATCAAAACGATACTCCCGAAAAAGCTGGTTTGGCCGATACCGAACGCGCGCGCATATTGACGCGCGTCGCGGCGCTTGCCGGATTGCAAAGAGCTGACATGGATCTTGCCATCAGTCAATTTGCCGGCATGGATGAGGAAATTGCGGTGAAGCGCGGTCTTTCTTATGAATCGGCTATGCGTCTTGCGGTGGAATTGCCGTCCTTGCCCGGTTTTGGTTTGTATACCTCTTCCATTCGGTTCTACGATAGTTCGGCCCGTTCTTTGTCGCATGTGCTTGGCTATACAGGTTCTATCAGCGCCGAGGAATATGCCACGCTCAAAGGGAAGGGGTATCGACCTTTGGATGCGTTGGGAAAAACAGGTTTGGAAAAAACGGCGGAAACTTTATTGCGCGGAATGCCCGGGCAAACGGTGGTGGAAGTGGATGCGCGCGGCACGGAATTGAAATTAATCGCGCATCAAGATCCCGTGCCGGGCGCCGAATTACAGGTGGCCATTGACGGCAACTTGCAACAATTCATTGAAACGTATTTAGCGGAAACATTGGCAAGCGCTCGCGTGAAAAAAGGAGCGGTGGTGGCCATTGATCCGCGCGATGGAGCCGTGCGCGCGCTTGTCAGTTGGCCCGCCTTTGACGCGAATCGCTTCGTGCAGGGCTTAAACGTCGCCGACTATCAAACGCTCGTCGATGATCCGATGCAGCCGCTTTTTCCTCGAGCAGTTTCGGGCGAGTACCCGGCGGGATCCACGTTCAAACCATTTGTCGCCTATGCGGCGCTCAAAGAGGGCATCGTCAATGAGCACACCAGTTTTCTTTCCACCGGCGGTTTGCGCGTGGGTCCCTGGTTTTTCCCTGATTGGAAAGTCGGAGGGCATGGCCTGACCGATGTACGGAAGGCTTTGGCTTGGTCCATCAACACCTTTTTTTATATTGTCGGCGGCGGGTATGAGGGAGTGACGGGACTTGGTGTGGAACGCTTGGCGCATCATGCGCGCGCATTTGGATTTGGAGCAAAAACGGGTATTGATTTGCCCGGGGAAGCCACGGGGTTTCTGCCGTCGAAAGAGTGGAAGGAAAAAGTAAAAAATGAACAATGGTATGTGGGCGATACTTATCATTTCGCCATTGGACAAGGGGATTTGCTCGCCACGCCCATACAAATTGCAGGCGCGCTCTCGGTTATTGCGAATGGGGGCAAACGCGTGACGCCGCATATAGTGGAAACAGCCAATGGGAAACGCGTTTTTCCGCCCCCGGCGCCGGACATCGTCTTCGATGCGTCTGCGATAAACGTGATACGTCAGGGAATGCGCCAGGCCGCCACGAGCGGGAGCGCGCGACTGCTCGCCGATCTCCCCATTCCCGTTGCCGGAAAAACCGGTACGGCCCAACCGGGAGGGGATATTGCGACGCATGGGTGGTTTATGGGCTTTGGGCCTTATGAAAAACCGAATATCGCCCTTGTCGTGCTGGCCGAAAATGGCGGGGAAGGGTCATCGGTTGCTGTGCCGCTTGCCAAACAGATTTTTGCCTGGTGGTTCGCTCATGGTCATGCGGCGGATTAACACGGAGTAGCCGAATTCGCTTGACAGCTTTTCGGCAGGTTCGTATTCTATTCTTATGTAAAGCGCTCGTGGTCTCCATAACCGCGGGTCATTTTTTTCCGATGCGGGTCGCTTGGCTCGCCGTTATGACACGCTATGCCGACCTACATTTCCGCCGACGGACTTGAGAAATTGAAGCAGGAATACGAAGATCGCCGCACTCGCGTGCGCGCGGAAATAGCGCAGAAGATCAGCGCGGCCAAGGAGCTAGGCGACCTTTCCGAAAACTTTGAATATCAGGAAGCGAAGGAGGCCCAAGGGTCGAACGAAGTGCGCCTTTCTCATTTGGAAAGCATGATCAAAGACGCGGTGGTCGTGAAGGCGCAACACGGCGGTGCCTTCATCACGCTCGGGTCGAAATTCATCGTGGAGACGAATGGCAAGGAACGGAGATTCGAATTGGTCGGTTCCTCCGAAGCGGATCCGATCAAAGCCAAAATCAGCAATGAATCCCCGCTGGGCATGTCCTTTATTGGACGCACTGTGGGTGAACAAGTGGACGTGCAAGTGCCGTTGGGAGTGACAAAGTACAAAATTCTGAAGATTGAGTAATCGATCCTATTCCTATGAATGAAGAAGACGCGCGACTTCACAGGCTTGAAACGCTAAAAGCCGCTGGGGTAAACCCGTATCCAGCTCGGGTTTCGCGTACGCATACCGTGGCAGAATTTCTCGCAAGGTTTAACGCGCACATTCAATCGGATGGGAATATCACTTTAGTTGGTCGTCTGCGCACGATCCGCAAGCATGGCGGCCTTACCTTTGCTCAACTTGAGGACGGCACGGGCATGGTTCAGCTCGTTTTGCACAAAGATAAAATCGGCGAGGATCTTTATGCTTTTTTCCATGCAACCGTAGACATGGGTGATTTCGTCGAAGCCAAAGGCGGCATTTTCGTCACCAAGAAAGGCGAACAGTCCTTGGACATTTCTTCCTATCGCATCATCACAAAATCGCTTTTGCCGATGCCAGAGAAATGTCCAAGGACTGTT